>Ga0214164_1000064_pt1 | contig 72159 bp, 69 predicted proteins | sample TroBogepilimnion_13_FD_153003 | JGI IMG/M metagenome (GOLD analysis project Ga0214164, IMG submission 153003) | Freshwater microbial communities from Trout Bog Lake, WI - Practice 03JUN2009 epilimnion v4 | ecosystem: Environmental > Aquatic > Freshwater > Lake > Epilimnion/Euphotic zone ... | reverse complement strand
GCCCTTTATGTTGATGGTAGATAGATGATATCAACTGCTTCTCATGGCTATAACCATTGGCGCGTGCGTGCATGTGATAGAAATAAGTGCTTTTGGCTAACTGACTCACCGCCAATAAACGTGACAGCTCGTGCTTATCCCTTAATTCAGCAATTATCGCGACTTGTGCTTTGCGGCCAATTTCTTTTGCTGAATCAAGGCCTCTAACTTTTTTAGGTAATCACGCTCTGCTCGAAGATTCAGAACCTCCTCAAGTAACTCCTCTTGCGTCATGTCCTTAGGTGCTTTATCCACTTTATCTTTTGCTTGATTCATCACAGGCCTCCCAAGCTTGGATGATAGCAGAGCTGATCTACCGCCTGCATCATAAAGCCGTTGCCATTTAAGCACTGTGCTTGCGCCTGGAATGTTGAATAATGCAGCAGTGCGTACCAAAGACAAGGAATGCTGCTTCATGTACTTGAGCACTGTTAATTTGAAGTCTGCGGAGTAGTTCTTTGAGCGCTTGTCGAAGCAAGCAGATCCATGAAGACGATAATCATAGACCCATTTCTGTATAACCGATCTTGGTACACCATATTGATTACTTAAACTAGTGAAACCCAAATGGATCGTTTCGTAATCTTTAACTATTTGTAGCTTGAATGACTTTGTGTATTTGGACATGAAAACTGCACCTTAATCAGTTGGAGGTTGAGTCCAACTTTTGGGGTGCAGTTCACTTATGCAGGCTTTTTTAATGGGGCTCACTTTTGATTACTCAAAAAAGTCTTTTACTTTATCCAGCCAGCCCTTAGCGCGAGGACTGTGCTTGCCTGAGTCTTGTTGATTAATAGCTTCTAGTTCACGCAATAACTCACGCTGTTTCTCGTTGAGCTTCACAGGGGTTTCAACCACAACGTGGCACATTAAGTCGCCGTTTTGGTTGCTACGTAGTGGCTTGATGCCCTTGCCGCGCAGTCTAAATGTTGCTCCCGTTTGGGTCTCTGCAGGGATCTTCATCTTTGCGTGACCATCTAGTGTCGGAATCTCAATCTCACCACCGAGCGCTGCGGTCGTGAAGCTGATCGGCATCTCACAATGCAAATCACCACCATCACGTTGGAATATTTCGTGTTGTTTTAAGTGGACAACAACGTAAAGGTCACCGGTTGGCCCTCCGTTTACGCCAGCTTCACCCTCACCAGTTAAGCGAATGCGATCTCCCTCATCCACGCCTGAAGGGATTTTAACGGAGAGTGTTTTGTGCTCTTTGACACGACCATCCCCATGACAGCTTGGGCAAGGGTCTTTGACCATGCGGCCGCTACCATGACATTTTGGGCAGGTTTGTTGTACAGAGAAAAAGCCCTGCTGCATGCGCACCTGGCCGTGACCTTGACAGGTGGTGCAGGTAACAGGAGATGTGCCTGCCTTTGCACCAGAACCATTACACGGATTACATTTGGACATGACTGGAATGCGGATTTTTGTCTCTGTGCCGCGCGCCGCGTCTTCTAGCGAGATTTCCATGTTGTAACGTAAATCAGCGCCGCGATAGACATTAGATCTGCGACCGCCACCTCCGCCACCACCAAAAATGTCGCCAAAAATATCACCAAAGGCATCGCCGAAGTTGCCAAAGCCAGCACCGCCAGGACCAGGGCCGGCACTTGGATCTACGCCAGCATGGCCGTATTGGTCATAGGCGGCTCGCTTTTGACTGTCAGAGAGCATCTCATAAGCTTCTTTTGCTTCTTTGAACTGCTCTTCTGCTTTTGGATTATCTGGGTTGCGGTCAGGGTGGTGCTTCATCGCGAGCTTGCGATAAGACTTTTTAATCTCTTCTTCGGAAGCATCTCGGTTCACACCAAGTACTTCGTAGTAATCACGTTTTGCCATTATGTTGTCGCTTATTAAGTTGGGCTAAAAATGCAAGAAAGCACATCCAAGTTTTTGACGAGGATGTGCTTAATCTTATCTAATAAAAAGATTATTTTTTATCAGACTTCACTTCTTCAAACTCAGCATCCACGACTTCAGCGTCTACTGTCTTTTCAGCTTGTGGCTGCGCTTCAGCACCGCCTGCTTGTTGGGCTTGTTGTTCAGCGTAAACTTTTTCGCCTAGCTTCTGTGATGCTTCCATCAGTGCGTTGGTTTTTGCTTCAATGGTTTCTTTGTCGCCATCTTTTAGCACATCTTCCACATCTTTGATTGCCGCTTCAATTTTTGCTTTTTCGTCAGCATCTAATTTATCGCCGTGCTCAGTTAACGATTTCTTCACGCTGTGAATCATGCCGTCTGCTGCGTTACGTGCGTCGACTAGTTCACGCAGTGCCTTGTCTTCATCCGCATGCGCTGCTGCATCCTCTTCCATGCGCTTGATCTCTTCTTCAGACAAGCCTGAGTTTGCCTTGATCGTGATCTTGTTCTCTTTACCGGTCGCTTTATCCTTTGCAGATACGTGCAAGATACCGTTAGCATCGATATCAAAAGTCACTTCAATTTGTGGCATACCACGTGGTGCTGGAGGAATGTCGCTCAAGTTAAATTGACCTAGGCTCTTATTGCCAGCCGCCATCTCGCGTTCACCTTGCAACACCTGAATGGTTACCGCGTTTTGGTTGTCTTCAGCCGTTGAGAACACCTGTGATGCTTTGGTCGGAATCGTTGTGTTCTTCTTGATGAGCTTAGTCATCACGCCGCCCATCGTTTCGATACCGAGTGACAAAGGCGTCACGTCTAGTAACAACACATCCTTAACGTCACCTTGCAATACGCCGCCTTGAATTGCCGCGCCAACTGCCACTGCTTCATCAGGGTTGACGTCTTTACGTGCTTCCTTGCCGAAGATCTCTTTTACCTTTTCTTGTACTTTTGGCATGCGGCTTTGACCGCCCACCAAAATCACGTCACCGATTTCATCGATGCTCACACCAGCGTCTTTGAGTGCTGTGCGGCACGGTGCAATCGTGCGCTCGATTAAATCCTCAACCAAAGACTCAAACTTGGTACGTGTGATTTTTACGACCAAATGTTTAGGGCCTGATGCGTCTGCAGTGATGTAAGGCAAGTTCACCTCAGTTTGCTGCGCTGAAGATAATTCAATCTTCGCTTTCTCAGCCGCTTCTTTTAGACGTTGCTTAGCAAGCAAGTCGTTACGCAAATCAAGACCGTTTTCTTTCTTGAACTCATCAGCGAGAAAATCGATCATGCGATTATCAAAGTCTTCACCGCCAAGGAATGTGTCACCGTTGGTTGAAAGCACTTCAAATTGGTGCTCGCCATCGATGCTTGAGATCTCGATGATAGAAACGTCAAATGTACCGCCACCCAAGTCGTAGACTGCAATCTTGCGGTCGCCTTCTTGTTTGTCTAAACCAAAAGCTAATGCAGCTGCAGTTGGTTCGTTGATAATACGTTTCACTTCTAAGCCAGCGATACGGCCAGCATCTTTAGTCGCTTGACGTTGGCTGTCGTTGAAGTAAGCAGGCACAGTAATCACAGCCTCTGTCACTTCTTCGCCCAAGTAGTCTTCCGCGGTTTTCTTCATCTTGCGTAAAACTTCAGCAGAGATTTGTGGCGGCGCCATCTTGTTGCCACGCACTTCAACCCATGCATCGCCGTTATCGGCTTTCGCAATCGTGTAAGGCATCAAGTTGATGTCTTTTTGAACTTCTTTTTCGTCAAAACGGCGACCGATTAAACGCTTCACTGCGAACAATGTGTTCTTAGGGTTGGTCACTGCTTGGCGCTTAGCAGGTGCGCCAGTTAATATTTCGCCGTCATCTTGGTAGGCGATGATAGATGGTGTGGTGCGGCCGCCTTCTGCGTTTTCAATCACGCGTGGTTTGCCGCCTTCCATCACGGCAACGCAAGAGTTGGTGGTGCCTAAGTCAATACCGATAATTTTACCCATGAGATGATTTCCTCTTTAAATAATTAGTGAATTCAAAATTTCTATGTACTGTTAATGGGGGTATGTTTTTATCTTTCAAGTCCCCATTCAAATTAGTTCTATTCTTTTGCTTTGACGACCATCACTAAAGCAGGGCGGAGTACACGGTCATTTAGTGTGTAGCCCTTTTGTAAAACGCTATGCACGGTGTTTGGCTCGCCTTCGGCTTCAATCGCGCTAATCGCCTGATGTTTGTTTGGGTCAAATTTTTCGCCAACAGGATTCACTTCTGCGATGTTAAATTTTTCAAATACGCTGAGTAGTTGTTTTGATGTCAGCTCAACGCCATCCTTGTAGCTCTCAACTGTTGCGTTTGCTACGCCAAGTGCCGCATCCAAGCTATCTTTTACCGCCAACAACTCCCCTGAGAACTTCTCAAGCGCATACTTACGCGCCTTGTCTATGTCATCAGACGCACGTCTGCGGATGTTCTCGCCCTCGGCTTTTGCGTAAAGCACGGCGGCTTGTTGCTCGGCTAGTTGAGCCTCTAATTCAGCAATGCGCGCCTCAGGCGCTTGCTCTGTTTCTACAGATGCTTCTTCAGTTTGAGCCGTTTGGTTTTGGTCTTCTTGCGACATAAAAATCCCTTATTTTTAGTGATTTGTTTTTACGATAATTTGCTAAATGGGGATGATGCAGATGATTACAAGAGTGAAACTTAATATTTTCTAATAATTTTTTGAGCATGGTTTGATCAAGCGCAATGGCTATACTTGGGCTTGTTTGCGATAATGGAAAAAAACGATGTTGAGACGGCAATGAATTTAATTAAAGAATTTGATTTTACAGATTGGAACCCAAAGATAACAAAGGCTAAAAGCCTGCAAGCAATTACTGCTTTAGAGAGTGGTCATGTGATTTGTTTGCCACATTTACCCTTTGTGCTGAGCGAAGGTGAAAAGCGTTTTCTCTCTGAAAGCTGGTCAGACCAAAAATCAAAAAACATTTCACTACGTCCACAAGGTGGGTTAAAAGGCGCATCTGGTTCAGATGCTGATTTGAAGGCTTTGTGTGCGATGATTCAGCGCTACTGTGATCAGGCAACGCAATTGGTGAGCGCTTTATTTCCTGACTATGTGCCTAATCTTGTGACTGCTAACACAAGCCTTCGCCCATTTGAGGTGGAAGGGCGCGTAAGCTCTTACCGTAAGGATGATAAGCGTCTGCATACGGATGCGTTCCCCTCGAACCCAACGCAGGGTACACGTTTGCTACGGGTGTTTAATAATGTTAATCCACATGGTAAGCCTCGAGTTTGGCGTGTCGGTGAGCCTTTTGAGGCGATGGTGGCAAAGTACCTTCCAAAAGCGAAAAGCATGTTCCCTGGTCAGGCATGGATGATGAACAGATTAGGCATTACTAAGCGAGAACGTACGCCTTATGACCAGATGATGTTGCAGTTACATGACCTGGTGAAGGGCGATATGGATTACCAACGTAACGCACCACAGCAGCGTGTGGACTTTATGCCGGGCACCACTTGGATTGTTTATTCGGATCAAGTGCTACATGCCGCAATGTCGGGTCAATATATGATGGAGCAAACATTCCATTTACCACCAGAAGCACTTTATAAGCCTGAAACTTCGCCAATTAAGGTGTTGGGAACAATTAAAGGAAAGTCCCTCGGATTGGGCGCTTAATTACGAACTTTATAGCGGTCGTAAATCCACATATATTGAGACGGGCACTGTGCAATAGTTTTCTCAATTTCTTGATTGAGCAATTCAGGATTCTTTATGCCACCATCACTAACTGGTTTGATGTGGATGTGGTATCCACGACCACCTTCTAATCTTTCACCAAACGCCATCAGTACTTGTGCACCTGATTTTTCTGCGAGTTTAGATGCAAGCGTCATCGTGTAAGCGGGGCGGCCAAAAAATGGCACCCATTCACCCTCACCCTCATGTGGTGCTTGATCTGGCAATATGCCGATTGCTTCACCACGTTTTAGTGCTTGTAGTAATAGCTTCACCCCTTGTGCATTCGCTGGGGCAAGGCTTACTTTGCCGCGCTGGCGGCCTTGCCTAATCATTGGCATCAGCCAGCTCTGTCTCGGGGGGCGGAAAAGTACAGTTATGGGGTGGAACTGTCCGTAGTACAACGAAGTAATTTCAAAGCAGCCAAGGTGCGGCGTTAGAAAGATAATACCCTTGCCTTTGGCTAAAGCTGATTCAACATGTTCCCATCCTGTGCAACCTTGATACCAGTTTTTTAGTTTTGAGTAATCCTTAAACCAAATAGCAAAGGTTTCTAAAAAAGCTTTTCCTGTCTCGCCAATATTCAGGTGTAGGCTCTTTTTAAAGCTTACTTCGCCTTTTGTCAGCTTGGAAGACCTTAAGTTTTGATTGATTAAAATCGCATACTTTTTATAACTTAAATAACTTACCCAGCCCAATCCTGAGCCTAAAAGATGCACAATCCATAATGGCAGCTTTGCTAATAGCCTTAGCATGCACGCCAATATTTTATGCTTGAACATTAGAACGTTCCAAGCCTATCAAATGCATTAAATACTTCACTAGGATCTGGCATGCGGCCCTTGCCACCTAAGTTAATTGCAAGTGCATTTGGCCCGCCATAAGCACCATTTAGATCAGGGTGGGTATCTGTATAGATGGCAATCGAAGGTACGTCCATTGCCACAGCTAGATGGATAAGTCCTGTATCAACCCCAACAGCTGCTTTTGCCCCAGCAGTAATATGGGCTAATTCGCTGAGGTTTGATTTAGGAAGGACAAGCGCTTGCGGAACATGCGTTGCAATAATATTAGCACGGCTTTTCTCGGTCTCGTTTGCCCATGGCAAGCAAAGTGTTAAGCTTTGCTTCCCTAATAATAAGCCTAAAGAAACCCAATGCCCCATCGGCCAAAGTTTTGAATCACGACTGGTTGCATGAAAAACCATGACATATTTTTTAGGCAAAGCAATGTCAATTTCTTTAGTCAATTCAGTCCTTGGCAAGCCATAGTTTGGACCATTAGTCGGGGTTCTGTAATTAAGTGCTAGTGCTGTTAATTGGCGGTTTTGATCAACGGCGTGTTGTGCTCTTGAAACAGAAAAGCGACGATTATAGAAAAAACCGGCCAGCCATTCTCTTGCAGTACTTGGACCTTGCCCATATCGTTTTCCTCTTGCAAGGCAAGCAATTAATGCGCTCTTAAGCAAGGATTGAGTGTCGATAATGTAATCGTATTGACGCGCCTGTAACTGCGTTTTGAATTCTTGGATTTCTTGCCAAGTTTTTTGGCTAAAAAGACTTTTGCGCCAGCGGCGAATTGCAACAGGAATAATGTTGTTGATATAAGGATTGAGCTTGAGTATGTCGGCAAAGTTCTCTTCAATCACCCAGTCGATTTGGGCGTTAGGAAACTCAGCATGGATATCCGCGATAATAGGAAGATTGTGAATCACATCGCCCATCGATGAAATTTTGACTATGAGGATACGCAATTAATTTATTTTCTTTTGAATATGCCCTTATTTTAACGCTTTAGAAACGTTAAGAGGGCAGCGTTTTTTCAACAAATTAAAAACTTGTTCTGCTGAGATTGAACTCATGCATGGTGAGGTGCTTTGGCATGTGACAAATTGCGATTTTTCTTTTAAGCACGTGCACGGATTGCTTAAGATTGATTCATTATTATTATAAACGGGAGCTGCGTGAACTACGGAATCAGTAGTCCCGAATAGCCCAATCACTTTTACCCCCAAACCTGCGGCAAAATGTAATGGCCCAGTGTCACCAGAGATAACTAGTTTGGATTGGTGTAATGTTGCCAAATATAAGGGTAAGTCGTTTAGCGGTGCCAATACAAAAGCATTAGGAGCTAGCCTTTTTAGTTCAGCAATTAAGTCCTGCTCTCTTTGATTTGGTCCAGACGAAAAAGCTAACTTGTATCCATCTTTTGTGGCTATATGGTAAAGCTCGACCCAACGACTAATCGGCCATTCTTTTTTTGGTTGAGATGTCCCCAGATGACAGATGACGTGATGATTTTTTATTATTTGATTTGCCTGCGACGCAAGTGAAGGGTTTGCCACGATCTTCATGTTGGGCGCAGGGGCGTCAGGAAGGTTTAGCAGTAGCGCTAACATTTTTAGATGACGTTTAACCCATGAAGTTGGAAGTGATGATGTCTTTATTGTTTTTGTATAAGCGAGCCTTTGTAATAAACTACGACTGTGCTCTATTGGCGCAATTCTAACTTTTGCACCAATTAAAAGACTTAATATGCTTCCTCTATCATTGCCAACAAAATCAATTGAAAGTTCAAAATTTTCTTTTCGTAATTCTCTAACAAAAGGCCAAGATTTCACTAGCTTTGCTTTACCTCGAGTACGTGGGAAAGCCCAAACTTTTGTTATGAATGCTAGGTGTTCAAATATTGGGGCAACCTCTTCAGCCGCTAAAACGTGAATTTGTGCTTCTGGATGTTGATAATGTAGCGCCTGAAGCGCTGGGGTTATAAAAACAGCATCGCCAAGGTATTTAAATTGAATGGCGAGAATTTTTTTTATTGGGACATTCATTGTTTATGCTTGTAAGATTACCGTATTAAATTATAGATGTTTATTTTTGATATAAAGGATTCTAGTGCATATTTGCTTGGTAATCGATGCAAAACTTCCAGTTCAAGGTTATGGAGGGACGGAGCGAGTTGTTTATTGGCTTGGTAGAGCTCTATATGACGCAGGTCACAAAGTTACATTTTTGGCGCAACAGTCTAAGTTGGATTTTGCAGACGTTATCGTGATCGATAAGAATAAGCGCTTGGAAGATCAACTTCCAGAAAGCGTTGATATTGTTCATTTACATTCTGGATTTGACATGCCGGTTGATATTCCGGCATGTCAAACGATTCATGGGAATTGTCGGGAAGTAACAATTTTTCATCCAAATAGTATATTTGTTTCAAATAGTCACGCTGAGAATCATGGTGCAAGTGCATTTGTTTACAATGGCCTCGATGCGCGTGATTATGGTGAAGTCGAGTTTAATATTGCTCGTAATTCATATGTTTTTTTAGCTAAAGCAGCTTGGCGAGTTAAGAATGTAAAAGGTGCAATTCGTGTTGCCGAGCTTGCAAATTCGTCTATTGACGTTTTGGGAGGGCATCGACTGAATTTTAAAATGGGATTCAGATTAACGCTTTCGGCTAATGCGCACTTTCATGGAATGGTTGATGATTCACTCAAAATTCCTTATTTGCGGCAAGCGCGTGGACTTATTTTTCCTGTATTATGGCCTGAGCCATTTGGGGTCGCTGTGATTGAAAGCTTGTATTTCGGTACGCCTGTGTTTGCAACGCCTTATGGATCATTGACTGAAATTGTTAATCAGGATGTTGGTTTTTTATCTAATTCAGCTTTTGAGTTGGCGACTGCTGCAAGGCAATGGGCGTCGTTCGATAGACGAGCAATTCATGAGTATTGGGAAAGAAATTTCTCAGCAAAGGTAATGGCTAAAAAATACATCACATACTATACGTCTATTCTGGATGGGCAAAATCTGCATGCCGCGCCAATTGTTGCAAACCCTGTGAGGGCTTCGCAGATGATGCCTTGGACAATGTAAAAGTTATTTCTTTGGTAATTGACAAAGATAAAGTTTAAGGTATTTGTAGTATGTGGTTTCTGCGTTTGCAATCGCTAGAATGAATCCTGAAGAGCCGTCAAGAAACCCAAGTTTGATGAAGTAGGTTCTAATAAAAGCCCAAGTGCCGTGGAGTATTGCGTTGCTTAACGAGCCCTTTTTGTTTCGATTATCAAGATCTAAAGCACCTGCGGTTGAGTATGCATTCATTTTATAAAGCAACGTTTCATAGTTTCTATAGCTGTAGTGAGTTAGAGGCGTTTTTAAATGTCCTAGTTTTTGCTTTGTTTCTATGTGCTCGTGGACTTGGTGCGAACTAAATCTAGCTGAATTACGCTTGAATAGACGTATTGTCCTATCTGGATGCCAACCTGAATGTTTCATGAATTTCGAGATAAAAAGCGATGATCTCGGCACATCGAAAACATTAAAGTTCACCTGTGCTATAGCATTTTGAATTTCTTTTTTAAGTTCGCTGGTTATTCTTTCATCAGCATCGAGTGAAAAAATCCAGTCGCTTGTCGAGAAATCGATAGCTCGGTTCTTTTGATGCCCGAATCCCTGCCAGTCCGTTTCAAAGATTTTTGCGCCTAATTTTTGAGCGATGAATAAGGTTTCATCGGTGCTTCCAGAGTCCACAACAACAATTTCATCTGCAAAAGAGGCACTCGCTATACATTCTCCAATATTAGATGCTTCGTTTTTTGTTATGATGATTACTGATAATGACATATTGATTACATTACTTTTTTAGCGATAACTTGTATCTGGGCCACTGCTTCATATTTTGTTTGATCCATGGGCACTTGAAAATGCTTAAAAGCATATTGATCAATCATCTTTTTTAGCTTTTGGCGCTTTATTGGGTTGAGTTTTACCAAAATTTTAGTGATTAGCTTGAACCAGAAAGGCTTTGTGCCTATGGTCACCGAGGGGTTGAACTGAAGGTTGTAGTCATAAAATGCATCCTGTCTCTCTGAAGATATGACTTCTAAGTTGGGTAGCGATTCGAATAGCTTGTGAATGTTGTGAGAAACTGGAGACCAGCTTGTACTTTCATTAAGCCTAAAAGTGTTTTTATGATCGGAATTGAAATTGCTAGGCCATATCCCTTGTTCATATAGATTTTCATCTGGCACAACAATAATCATGTATCCGTTAGGTTTTACTAGCTCCCACCATTCTTTTAGTGCGCTTTTGGGATCAAACATATGTTCTAGACAGTGGCTGCTATGGACCGTGTCGTAAGATGCTTTTTTTCTATAACTGGTGATAAAGTTTGCATCGCCGTCTTCAATGTCAAATCTTTCCGCCCATTCACAAACTAAATCTTTTCCAGCGCCAATATCAATTAACTTACCACTCATATATTGTTCGAGGAATTTTGATCCTCTTAGTTTGTTAGTTTTTTCTGTCTCGTTCATATAATTTTCTTTGCCATATTTATTATATTGGATATCTTAATGTCCTCGACACTGCGACTTTGTGACTGGACTGCATATTTTAATAAATGTTTTGGCAATCGCCATATTGGATTAATTGTGTTGTTGAAAAGCCCGATTACTGGTGTTTCTGTTGTTGTTGCTAAGTGCATTAGGCCGCCGTCTGCTGCAATTATGAGCGTGGTTTTTTGCATTAAATTTCGGCACTCTATTAATGATGTTTTCCCAACAAAATTATGTATTGTTAAACTTACACTTTTAATTGCTTTTGCTTCGGTTAGCCCGTTTGAGCTTCCCAACAAGATCACATCTTGAATTCCTATGTTTTCAAGCTCTTTTATCAATGCATCCCAGTTAGTAAAAGTTCTGTCTTTATCTACCCCTCCGATTGCTAATGCTACTGACTTTGAAGGTGAGGGAGTTTTTTTTGTATCATTTGTAAATGCTAATTTTTGTTGGGCGTGTAGCTCTTGATCTTTTGCGCTCAGTTTTTTTTGCGTTAGCTCAGCAAGTCTTTTTGTTGAAAAAAGCGCTCTGTTTATTTCAGGCCCAGTAAACTCGCCATAAATTGAAATCCATGGTTGATGTCGAGCATAAATAATTTTGTGCTTAAGGGCTTTCCATGTGAAATTTGTGATTATTACAAAATCGTACTTTTCTGATTGAATGAGTTTTGGATCGCTCTGGACAGAATGAATGTATTTGTCATTAGCAAATAATTGGGCTAAGTGAGCATGTGTGAATAAATCTATTTTGATCCCAAGTTTATAAAGCAAAGACCTTGGAGCTAGATCCATTAGGGCATCTCCAATTTGAGGTGCATCATAATACAGCCATAAACATTTTTTATGTTTTTGGGGGTTTATTAAAGTTAATAGGTGTCTTTTTTGATTTGAAATGACTAAAGGGGTAAGCCTTCTCAATGACCGCCAACCTAACTTCATCAGCCCTTTTTTTGACAACAGGCTACGTTTGTTTGTCTCAATATACTCATCAATAGGCGGAGTAATTGAATTAATTGCGCCCCTGATTAACAGTTTTTTTATACACAACATGTTGGATTTGAGGTGAATTTGATTTTACTTTGATTGGATGCGATTGCGACAATTAAGACAAATGCCCATCCTTCCCAATCATTGTGTAATGAGCTATCTGTCAAGCAGTTTAACGCAAATATAGCAGTTGCAGTCATCGTTAGATTTGCTAGCCACGAGTCAGTGATTGTGCTTGTATTTTTTATGGTGGTGATTATTAGACTGATAAATAAAATAAAACCTATTAAGCCATATTGGGATAACTGTGTGAGGTATTCGTTATGAGTATGGCCTCTGCCAAGTGGCGCTAATGGGTCGCTTGTGTTTTGCAGCTGATATTTGAATGATCCGCTCCCCATGCCTGTTATTGGAGACTCTTTAAACATGTTCCAGCTTACATTCCAATAGTGGAGCCTCTCTCCTGCTGATGTGTGTATGTCATTTTTGTCTTTGTAGGCGCTTGTCTCATTGCTGATTGACGATATGCGAACCTTAACTGATGGAATTGCGAAATATGCCGAACTTGTGGCAATTGCAATTATAGTAAGGATGATGGCAATGTGTTTTTTTGAGCGTAAGTGTATAAGCGCTATTACTGATAGGGAAAAGAATAGACTTATGAGCGCCATTCTCCCGTATATGAAAAACAGTAAATCGATTGCGCATAATGCAACAAGAACAAGTAACGGGGCTCGATATTTTTTGTAGTAAATGCCTCCAAGCAATGAGGCGGAAAATAATATAGACACGTGAAAGCCATGAACAATTTGATTGCGCCAATAAACAAGATTTGGAGCCCCATTTTGTGAGATGTTGTACGCAGCATTTTTTCGGAAGAAATTTAAGTGCTCTATGACTTGGCCAAGCCCGAAGCCATCAATCAACGTTGGCAACATAAGGACTATTACGCCGAGGCAATAGCTGATAATTAAAAGCTTTTTTTGCTCGTTCGACTTGAATAATGTTAAAAAAACAGGAATGGCAAGTAGTTTTCTGTAGTTCATTAAATCATGTTTTCCAGTCTCCCAGGGGGTAACTGAAAAGCAGGTTTTGATTAAAATAAATATAAAAAGTGTTGAGGCAATAATAACTGCTGGTGTTTTAAAGGCGTCTTGCCAATTCTTCAAATAGGGCATGCCTAATAAGAAGCATATGCCCATTAAGTAGAAGCCGAAATTGAAAAAACCGTTTGACCATGGAATCCCGAATGCGCACATTAGCGCCATCCAACGGCTTGCAGTGATTAAGTTAGATTGATTGCTTGAATCGGTAGTCTTTGAGAGGTTCATTTTTTGATGTTTACTAGCTTGAAATGATTTTTACTCAAATCGCAATTGAAAATATGTTCCAATTTCATAGCCCAGCGATGCTTTTTCTCGCGGCTTGTTAGTTGATGATTTTTATCAGGGCTGAAACGCTTTTCTGCTCCATTTTTAAGCCAATCATTAACTATTGATGGATGGTCGCCGTTGAAGAGGTGAATTGCTTGAGGATCAATTTGATATCCATTAAAAAGCGGATGATCGTGCTTCCAATATTTGCCTACACGTTCGTTTTTCTTGCGCATGGCTTCAACACTTCTGACGTGGCCATAGTGATAAATTGGTGCTCCAACTAAAGCTGCTCTTGGGTAACGGCCTTTTTTGTTTTTATCCATCACCACAAAATAAAGGCCGTCAGGTGCCCAGCTTCGGATGGTGTTGCGAATAATCCGACATTCTTGTCGATACCAGGCGGGACTAACTGCTACCCAGTCAGGGCTGCCAAAGAAGTGGTGGTAATCAAACGCAAGGGCCTCTACTTCTGGATTATTGAGATGTTTTTCCATTGACGCTTTAATCTTCGGCAGGTCGTCTTCATGTAAGACTTCATCACCTTCAAGATAGAATGCCCAATCGCCAGTGCAGTTGTATTGTGCAATCATTTTTTGCTGTGCATAAACAAAACCACGGTCTTGCATTTTCTCATTCCATTTCGTTGGAATGATTCGAATTTTATCTGAGTTGATGGCTTGAATACGCGCTAGCGTGTCATCTTCACTGTCTCCAACAGCCACAATAAACTCATCGCAAATTGGAAGGGCGGAGAGGATGCTTTCTATGAAAGGGTAACCAAGAAGTGTGCCGTTTCGGATAAATGTAAAACCGCTGATTTTCATTTTTATATTTGCGATGGTAAATTTTACCCTTGAGTATACCAAAAATATCAAGCTTAAATCTGGTCAAAAAATAGTCTTTTCCAGCTTGTTCTTGGGGCTGTTTGATTTGACGATAAGCCCCGCATTGGAGATAATCAAGGACTATCTCAATCATCTATAGCGATACCATGAAACAAATCCTAAATGAAGTGACCGAACGTATCCGTGAGCGCAGTGCGCCTACGCGTTATGCTTATTTGCAACGTATTGAGAAAATGGCTTCGCGTACTCGCGGTCCTGATCGTATGGGCTGTGCCAACGTAGCCCATGCTTTTGCTGCGATGCCGGCGAATGACAAATTAAGAGTGGTGGCTGAAAAGGCCCCAAATATTGGTATTGTCACTGCCTACAATGAGATGCTTTCGGCGCATCAGCCTTATGTAAATTTCCCTGAAGTGATTCGTGCAGAAGCCCATAAATACGGGGCTACTGTGCAAGTGGCTGGTGGTGTACCTGCAATGTGTGACGGAATCACACAGGGTGAGCCAGGCATGGAGTTAAGCTTGTTCTCACGCGATGTAATTGCAATGAGTACTGCCGTTGCGCTTTCACATGACGTATTTGATGCAGCATTGCTACTTGGTGTGTGCGATAAGATTGTTCCTGGTTTATTGATTGGAGCTTTGCAGTTCGGTCATTTGCCATGTGTGTTCGTACCTTCTGGCCCTATGAGCACTGGTTTGGATAATACGGAAAAATCTAAGGTGCGTGAAAAATTCGCAGAAGGATTGGTTGGTCGTCCGGAGTTGTTGGCTTCTGAGTCAGCTGCTTATCATGGTGCTGGTACATGTACTTTTTATGGCACTGCCAATAGTAACCAGATGCTACTTGAAGCAATGGGATTACATGTGCCGGGTGCGGCTTTTGTTCATCCTCATGACCCTTTACGTGCTTGTCTAACCCGCGAGTCTGTTCGTGTGGTTTTAGAAAATACCTATCAAAATCGTTATATGCCTATTGGTAAAATGGTTGATGAGCGTGTGATTGTGAATGCAATTGTGGCCTTGTTGGCAACAGGCGGTAGTACAAACCATTGTATTCACTGGGTTGCTGTTGCGCGGGCTGCTGGCATCATCATCGACTGGGCGGATTTTAATAAGCTATCTAAAAACACTCCATTGTTAGCGCGTGTTTATCCAAACGGTAAAGCCGATGTGAATCAATTCCAAGATGCAGGTGGCCCGTCATTCGTGATTCGCGAGTTGGTTGAAGGCGGTTATATGCATGAAGACGTTCAATCTGTTGTGATTGGCGGTTTGCGTGATTATTGCAAAAAACCACAGACCGACGGCACAAGCTTGAGCTGGGTTGAGTTACCCGCAGAGAGTCCTGACGAAACTATTTTACGTACCGCCTCTAAACCATTTAGCGCCTCTGGTGGATTGCTCTTATTGCAAGGCAACCTTGGTCGTTCAGTGATTAAGAGTTCAGCGGTGCCTGAAGATCGTCATATTATTGAAGCGCCAGCAGTCGTATTTGATGCGCAAGAAGAATTGCTTGAAGCATTTGAGCGTGGTGAACTGGAAAAAGACTTTGTGGCAGTTGTTCGCTACCAAGGCCCTAAAGCGAATGGTATGCCAGAACTACACAAACTAACGCCGCCATTATCAGTGCTTCAAGGCAAAGGTTTTAAAGTGGCGATTGTGACCGATGGTCGTATGAGTGGCGCTTCAGGCAAAGTGCCTGCGGCAATTCACTTGTCTCCAGAAGCTTCAGCTGGTGGTGCGATTGGTAAGATTCGTACAGGGGATATCATTCGCTTGAACGTGATTGCTGGTACGCTGAACGCCTTGGTCGATGAAGACACTTGGAAAGCGCGTCAAATTGAAGAGTTGAGTGACTCAAAACGATTTGCAAATTCGCATGGGATGGGTCGCGAGTTGTTTGGCGGTATGCGTAATAACGTTCTAACCGCTGAAGAGGGTGCAGTCACCTGGTTGTAAAATCATTAACATTAATTAGAAATTAAAGTAGATAAAACATGAATACATTAGATTTAGCTAAAGAAGGTCCAGTCATTCCAGTGATCGTGATTAACCGTGTTGAAGATGCGGTGCCAATGGCTGAGGCTTTGCTTGAAGGTGGCATTAAGGTGCTAGAGGTGACTTTGCGCACATCATGCGCATTGGCTGGCATGGAAGCAATTGCTAAGGCCGTGCCTGAAGCGATTTTGGGTTCTGGTACTGTACGTAGTAATAAGGATGCACAAGCTTCTAAAGACGCTGGCTGTAAATTTGCTGTTAGCCCAGGGTATACAAGCGAGTTAGGTCAATTTGCACGTCAAATCGGTTTGCCATTGTTGCCAGGCGTTTCAACAGGTTCAGAAATCATGATAGCGAATGCTGATGATTACTATTTCTTGAAGCTATTCCCAGCGGTTGCAGTCGGTGGTATTAATTTGCTTAAAGGCTTTGCTGGTCCATTTGGTGATGTGAAATTCTGCCCAACTGGCGGTGTAACGGTTGAGTCAGCGCCACAATTCTTATCATTGCCTAACGTAGTGGTCTGTGGAGGCACATGGCTTACGCCTGCTGATGCCGTGGCGCGTGCGGATTGGGCGCACATCACAAAATTAGCAAAAGAAGCTAGCGCGATTAAGCCTGCTTAAGTTTGTTATTTTTGAGCTTAAATTGGAACCTATATTCAGCAAATCGGCTGGATATAGGTTTTTGAGTTTTTATCAGGTAGACAATTAATGCGTCCTTTAGCGGATTACAAGACGCTGGTGTTTGATTGCGATGGCGTTGTGCTTAACTCTAATCAGCTTAAGATACAGGCCTACCATGACGTGGCAATTAAGTTTGGGGCGAGTGAAGTAAAAGCCCAGGCTTTGGTTGATCATCATGTGAAGTTAGGCGGCATTTCGCGCTATCCAAAATTTGAGTATTTTTTACGCGAAATCATGCAACAGCCAGTTACAGAGCAAGCAATGCAAGCTTTGCTGGATAGCTTTACTGCAGAAGTAAAACGTTTGCTTACAGACTGCGAAATAGCGCCAGATTTGATGCTTATTCGCGAAGCGAACCCCGGTGCGAAATGGATGATTATTTCAGGTGGCGACCAAGTGGAACTGCGTGACATATTTAAGCAACGTGGCATTGATAAACTGTTTGATGCGGGGATTTATGGTAGCCCAGATAATAAAGATGTTATTTTGGCTCGCGAAATAGAAATAGGTAATATCGCCCAGCCAGCTTTATTTATAGGGGATAGTCGATATGATCATCAAGCTTCCACAAATGCTGGTTTGGACTTTGTGTTTTTGAGTGGATGGACAGATGTTGAAGGTTGGCAAGATTATTGTGCCAGCAACCAAATTGCGGTTTTTAATCACCTTGGTAGTTTGATTTGAGCGTGATCTAATTTGAAAAGGCTAAGCTAATTTCATGACGAAATTTACATCACCTAAAAAGCTTTCAGTTGTCGTGCCCGTGCGTAACGAGCAAGATAATGTTGCGCCCTTAATTGCTGAAATTGATGCTGCGCTAAAAAGCTTTACGCATGAGATTCTGTATGTCAATGACGGTAGCACGGATGAGACCCATTCGCGTTTACAACAATTGCAAACCCAGTACCCACAACTGCGTATCGTGCGCCATGCAAATAGCTGCGGGCAAAGTACAGCAGTGCGTTCAGGAGTTAGGGCGGCGAAGTATGATTGGGTTGCAACGCTGGATGGTGATGGTCAAAACGACCCAGCAGATATTCCTAAGTTGCTTGCTGCGTTAGAAGAAGGCGTTTGGTTAGTCGGCGGAAATCGTCGTAAAAGCAGACGTGATACTTGGATTAAGCGGATGTCCTCGGTGATTGCTAATACAGTGCGATCAAAAATGCTGTGTGACGACACGCTAGATACAGGCTGTGGCTTGAAGTTGTTCAATAAAGCTGCATTTCTGGATTTGCCTTATTTTGACCACATGCACCGATTTTTGCCTGCCTTGATTAAGCGTGCTGGCGGTCAAATTCGTTCTGTGCATGTGAGTCATCGTAACCGCGAGTTTGGAAAATCTAACTACGGTACCTTAGATCGACTGATGGTTGGTGTTGTCGATTTGTTTGGTGTCGCGTGGTTACAAAGACGCGCTAAATTGCCTGTTATTATTGATGAAGAAGTCAAATAGGAAGCATTAATGGAATACGGCATCACCTCTTTTTTTCAGCATATAGTCGAGTCTGCTCAGCATTTTTTTAGCACGACATCGCAAGGTGATTTGATTTGGCTTTGCGTGGGCTTGCTCGGACAAATTTTGTTTATGATGCGATTTATCGTGCAGTGGCTTCATAGCGAGCGCCATCAAAAAAGTGTGATTCCTGTGAGTTTTTGGTACTTCAGTTTAGTGGGTGGCCTAACTGTTCTTCTCTACGGCATTCACAAGTCTGAGCCAGTGATTATCCTCGGGCAATTGCCAGGCACCTTTGTTTACGCAAGAAATTTAATCCTGATTAAGCGTCACGAGAAATCTCAGCGTGAATTGCAAAAGGATGTTGCGTGAAAATTTTAGTAACAGGCGCCGCTGGTTTTATTGGTCATCAAACTACGCTTAGATTATTAGCGCGTGGCGACACTGTGATTGGTGTTGATAATCTCAATGACTATTACGACGTTAGCCTTAAAGAAGCACGTTTGCAGGACATCGTTAAGCACCCACAAGCAAGTAACTTTAAGTTTATTAAGCTTGATTTGGCTGATAAATCAGCAACGGAAGCTTTATTTAAAGTGGAGCAACCAGAGCGAGTCATTCACCTCGCTGCACAAGCAGGGGTTCGTTATTCACTGCAAAACCCACACGCTTATGTCCAAAGCAATTTGGTGGCATTTACTAATATTTTAGAAGGTTGTCGTCACAACAAGGTTGAGCATTTAGTCTATGCGAGCTCATCGAGTGTTTATGGCGGCAATACCAAGTTGCCTTTTAGTGAGCAAGATACTGTAGATCATCCAGTTAGCTTGTATGCAGCCACTAAAAAAGCCAATGAGTTGATGGCGCATACTTATAGCCACTTGTACGGTATGCCAACCACGGGTCTACGTTTCTTTACCGTCTATGGCCCCTGGGGTCGCCCTGATATGTCGCCATTCTTGTTTGCAGATGCGATTTTGAATAACAAGCCTATTAAAGTATTTAATCACGGCGATATGATGCGCGACTTCACTTATATCGATGATATTGTCGAAGGCGTGGTGCGCGTTGCGGACAAAGCTGCAACGCCACAAGTAAATAGCAGTGTGCCTTATCGTGTGTTTAATATTGGCAATAATCAGCCAGAAAAGTTGATGGACTTTATTGGCATACTTGAAGGCGCCTTCGGCAAAGTGGCCGAAAAAGAATTTTTGCCAATGCAAGCCGGGGATGTCAAAGCGACTTATGCTGACACAAGCGCTTTGGAAGCATGGGTGGGTTTTAAGCCCTATACGCCATTAAAAGATGGCATTGCTAAGTTTGTGGATTGGTATCAAGCTTATTACAATAAGCCCTAGTGTTTTGGAGTTATCGAATGAAATGAATCACGCTCTCGGGCGTGATTTTTTTTAGGCATTGCATATGCTCATCTGGATTTTTGAGTGGACAAGTCCTCTCGAAACAAGGGCTACAAGGCAGCCCCAGGTATTCGATATGAGATTTATCGCTCATGGGCGGTGTATGGTGTGGTGTGCTTGAGCCAAAAATGGCGACGAGGTTTTTATCTAAGGCCGCGGCAACGTGCATTAGGCCTGAATCATTGCTAATCACTGTATCGCATAAATCCATTAAGTCTATTGCTTCACCAAGATTGGTTTTTCCACCCAAATCTAAACAGCGATTTTCTGTGAGTTGGTTTATTTTTTGAGTATGAGGAGTGTCTTTTTCTGAGCCGAAAATCCAGACTTCGCAGTTTTTTGCTAGCGCGTCTTTTGCAGCTTCTGCGAAGTATTCAATCGGCCAACGTTTAGCTTCGCCATATTCAGCCCCTGGGCATAAACCAAGCACTTTTTGAACGGGTTTCTTATGGCCAAGTTTGGCTAAGGTTGTTAAAGCATTCTCATTGTTGGCTAAGAGTGTTGGGTTGGGTAAAGTGCTTGGCAACCTGACATGTTTAGACAAGCCCAATGTCACAAAACGATCGACTGTTCGGGGTAGTTTGTTTTTGTTGAGAGGTCGAATGTCATTAATTAAGCCATAGCGCATTTCACCTAAAAAACTAGTGCGGCGGGGAATGTTTGCCGCAAAAGGCAAGATGGCAGACTTGAGAGAGTTGGTGAGAATGATGGCTTGCGTATATGCTGCCTGGCGAAGGCTTTTGCCAAAGCGGATACGATGCCAAAGTGCAAATTCACCGTGTTTGAATGGAAGGGCGATGGCGTTTTTGACTTCGGGCATGCGCGCTAAAAGCGGTAAGGTCCAAGCGGGGGCTGCAACGTCAATCTGGCAGTTAGGGTGATGTTGTTTGAGTGTGATGAATAAGCTTTGTGCTAACACCATGTCACCCACCCAGGCGGGTCCTAAAATAAGGATTTTTTCAACACTAGAGTGAATGTCAGGGTGAGTTTTTTGCACGGAATGGGCGAAGGCTAAAAAGAGTTATTGCGCCATTTTTGCTATGATTTTGCTTGTGCTACGCCCTTGCACCAATGGGATAAGCTTCACTTGCCCGCCCCACGATTTGACTTCGGTGCCGCCCACCACTTGATCCTCAGTATAGTCATCACCTTTAACAATCACATCAGGTTTCACTGCGTGGATAAGATTCAGTGGCGTATCTTCATCAAACAAAATGACGGCATCAACCGCTTCTAGCGCGGCTAAAACACGCGCTCTGTCGTTCTCATGAATGACGGGTCTAGTTGGGCCTTTAAGTGCGCTAACGGATCTATCAGTGTTTAAGCCAAGGATAAGCTTGTCGCCTGTCTTTCTAGCCGCTTCTAAATAAGTCACATGGCCAGCATGGAGCAAGTCAAAGCATCCATTGGTAAATACGATTTTCTGTTTAGCGGCGCGCCAAGCCTCTACTTTTAGTTTTAGGCCTGCTAAGTCAGTTATTTTATCGGCTTGTTCGCTGGTGTTTTTAGCGGTGAGTTCGTGAAGCAATTCATCGAGATGAATAGGCACTGTGCCGACTTTCCCAACCACGATGCCAGCCGCGGTGTTGGCAAGGCTTAATGCATCTTGAGGACTTAGGCCATGAATTAGACCTGCCGCTAAAGTGGCAATGACTGTGTCGCCAGCGCCTGATACATCAAACACTTGCTTGGCGGTTGCTGCGATGTGATGTTCGTTTGTTTTATCAAATAGGGTGATCCCTTCTTCGCCGCGGGTAACCGCTAAAAACTCAAGGCCTAACTCTGCTTTAAGTTTCTTTGCACCGGCTAATAAAGCTTCTGTATCGTTCATGTTGACGCCGCAGGCTTCTGCTGTTTCTTTTTTGTTTGGCGTGAGCGCTGTTGCGCCTTTGTACTTACTGTAGTCTTGGCCTTTTGGGTCTGCGAGTACAGGAATGTTCGCTTGTTTGCATGATTGAATAATGGACTGGCAAACATCATCGCTGAGCACCCCTTTGGCGTAGTCAGACAAAATCACGATAGAGGGTTTGTCGTGAAGTGCGCGGCTAATTAATACATGCAATTCAGTATTCTCTTCCGCGCTAAATTTGGCTTGGCTTTCCTGGTCGATGCGCACGATTTGCTGATGCGAGCTCATGACGCGTGTTTTAGCAATGGTTGGGCGGGTCGATGATTGAATCACTGCTTCAGATTTAATGCCTAGATGATTAATCAGCGCTAATAGCGTAGTCGCCTCAGCATCCTCGCCCACGCATCCTGCAATTCGGGTGTTGATGCCTAAATTAGCTAAGTTGGCTGCCACATTAGCTGCGCCGCCTGCGCGGTCATTTTGTTGTTTGAGTAGCACCACAGGCACAGGCGCTTCAGGTGATATGCGTTGTACATCGCCAATTAAATAGCGGTCTAGCATCAGGTCGCCAATAACCAGCACCCATTTATCTGATTCGTTGAATAATTTAACGGTGTTGATGAGGTCTTGGTTCATGGCTTTACTCTAATGTTTTATTCTAATTTTTGTTATTAGATTTTATTCTGATTCCAGTAGGTCACACAGACTATGACCCACAAAAATATGCGCTTCTTGCACACGGGCAGTTTCGCTAGAGGGCATGATTAAATTGAATTTGCAAAGCTCGGTCAGCTTGCCACCTGAGCCGCCAGTTAGCCCAATCGTCGTTGCGCCGAGTTTATTTGCTTCCTCAATGGCGGCCACTACATTCTTACTATTGCCTGAGGTGGTAATGCCAATCACTACATCTTCAGGGCGGCATAGCGCCTCAATTTGACGCGCAAAAATGTAATCGTAGCCATAATCATTGCCGACTGAGGTGATGATGGATGTGTCTGTGGTGAGTGCAATTGCAGCTAAGCCTCGACGCTCTTTTTTGAAGCGACCAACGATTTCTGCGGCAATATGTTGACTATCTGCCGCACTGCCGCCGTTACCCATGAGCAAGATTTTACCGCCACGTTTTAAACAGGCTTTGAGCTCTTTAGCAACAAGGCTTATTTGTGGAATTAAATCACCCAGCTTGGCAAACATCGCTTGATGTTCGGCAATCGCATTTTGTAAGTTTTCTGATGGCGTCATGATGTCGATATCGTTAGCAATAAGGGTCGTCTTGCAAGAGATAGTTTTGCACGTAGTCGCGCACACCTTCTTCTAGCGTATGGAATTTTTCAGTGTAGCCCGCATCGGCAAGTTTAAGCATTTTTGCCTCTGTGAAATACTGATACTTGCCGCGCAAGTCTTCTGGCATATCAATGTAGGTAATGTTCGGCGCTTTGCCCATGCTGGTCATCACTGCGCTGGCAAGGTCTTTGAAAGCGCGGGCTTGGCCTGTGCCGATATTATAAATGCCAGACTCGCAGAGATTATTCACAAAATGCACTACCGCGGCAGCGGCATCTTTGACATACACAAAATCACGTAATTGCATGCCGTCTTCATAGCCCGCTAAATGACTCTTAAATAGTTTAACTTTACCGTCAGCTTTGAACTGATTGAAGGTGTGGAAGGACACGCTGGCCATACGCTCCTTGTGGTATTCGTTAGGGCCGTACACATTAAAGAACTTAAAGCCTTGCCACTGTGGGGGGGTATTGTGCGTGCTTTGTTGTAATGCCCATTGGTCAAAGTACTGTTTCGAATACCCATAGCCATTAAGTGGGCGAAGCGTATTAATGTCACAAGCATCATCATAGCCTTGTTCTCCTCCGCCATAAGTGGCGGCAGAGCTCGCATATAAAAAAGGCACTTTGTTTTCAGTGCACCAATCCCATAAAAACTGGCTGTAGCGAATATTGTTTTGAACTAATTTATTGAAATCGCGCTCCGTCGTCGCGCTAATCGCGCCCATGTGGATGATAGCGTCGACTTTAGGTTTGCTTGCTAAAAAGCAAGCAAGCTCGCTTTTGTCTAGATAATTTGCATAGCGGCGTTTAACAAGATTTTGCCATTGTTCAGGATGCTGAATATCGTCCACAATCACCAAGTCATCTCGTCCTAAGTTGTTGAGATGCCAAGCAATCATGCTTCCTATCATGCCTGCGCCGCCAGTAATTACTATCATCTTTGCTTACCTATTTTGGAGTGCTTTTTTTGCTTAAAACAAACTAATAACCACATTATAAACGTTTAGGTTAGATTTAGGCCTTTTCGCTCAATCCTTGCGCACGTTGCCTGGTGAGCGTTGCTTGTTTTTCAGCCTCTTGCGCGTCCCATTCAGTGCTTACCCAGCCATGCAAGTTTTCCATGGCGATATCGCACATGGCATTTATCCATGTATCGCGGCCATTGAGACATGGAATGTAGTGGTATTCGCCGCCGCCATTGCTTTGAAAAATATGCTTACCTTCCATGGCGATTTCTTCTAGTGTTTCTAAGCAGTCGCTACTAAAGCCAGGACAAATCACATCAATGCGCTGTGTCTTTGCTTTGCCTAAATCCTCTAGCGTGCTTGCCAAATAAGGCTTGAGCCATTCTTGTTTACCAAAGCGAGATTGAAAAGCAATTTGATATTCTTCTTTGCTTAAATTCAATGCTTCTGCTAATAAACGGCCTGTTTTCATACACTCACAGTGATAGGGGTCGCCTTTGAGTAAGTGGAACTTTGGCACGCCGTGGAAACTCATGACGAGCTTGTTTGGTTTTCCGTGCATTGCCCAATGTTCTAAAACGCTATTTGCTAATGCTTGGATATAAGCAGGGTGGTCGTGGTAATTACGGATAGTGCGAATCGCCGGAACGTTACGCGTTTTGAGTAAGACTTTCCAAATAGCATCTAACGAAGCAGCAGTGCTACTTGCTGCGTATTGCGGGTAAAGTGGAAACACTAAAATTTTGTTGCAGTGCTGCGCTTTAAGTCGCTCAATTGCAGAGGCCATACTTGGGTTGCCGTAACTCATCCCAAGCTCAATCACATAAGGTGATGCTATGCGTTGGCTTAGAAAGCCAGAAAGTAATTTTTTTTGTTTTTGCGCGTTAACCATTAAAGGTGAGCCTTCGCTGGTCCACACCATGGCGTATTTTTCGGCTGATTTTTTGGGGCGCACTACCAAAATAATACAATGCAAAATCCAGCACCAAATAAAACGTGGGATTTCGACGATGCGTCTGTCCATCAAAAACTGGCCTAAGTATCTTTTAAGTGACTTGGCATCTGGTGCATCTGGCGTACCGAGGTTAGCAAGTAAGATACCGACCTTTGCTTGGTCGCCATGTTGATAATGAGGTTCTGGTTTGTAATAAGCCATTTTTTGGTCTTTATAAAGTGATCGTTAAGTATTTGATAAGGCGTTTGAAAGAAGTTTCGCAGTAATGTCAACAATTGGAATGACACGTTCGTAAGCCATGCGGGTCGGGCCAATCACGCCAAGTGTGCCGACCACTTGGCCATCCGCTTCGTAAGGCGCGGTTACCATGCTGCATTCATCGAGTGGCAAATAGCCGCTTTCGCCGCCAATGAAAATCTGAATGCCTTCAGCGCGCTGGCTGTTATCAAGTAATTGCATGAGCGAAGTGCGGCGCTCAAATATCTCAAAAAGCTTGCGTAAGGAATTGACGTTGGTGGATAAGTCGTCTACCTGCAACAAATTGCGCTCACCTGAAATCACTACATTGTCTTTATCTTCATCGAGCACTTTGCCACTTGCATCAAGCGCTGCAGCCATGAGGCGCGTCATATCAGACTGCATTTGTTTCAGCTCTTCATGCAGCTTTTGCTGCGCTTGCTCAAAAGTAAATCCAGTGTAGTGCTGATTAAAGAAATTAGTGGCTTGAACTAACTCAGCTCCTGAGTATGGCTTCTCAGTGAGAATAATGCGGTTTTGCACATTACCATCAGTCGTGACGATAATCACCAAAATGCGTTTTTCAGATAATGGCAAAAATTCGAGATGTTTAAACGCAATGCTTTTGCGTTTTGGAATCATCACCAAGCCAGCAAACTGGGTTAGCTCAGAGAGCATGCCGGCAGCAGATGAAATGAGTTCTTGTGGGTCTGGTGAGCGAAACTCATGTTTTAGGCGCTGAATTTCTTGACTTTGCATCGGTTGAACCGTGAGCAACGTGTCTACAAAAAAACGATAGCCGCGCTGGGTTGGGATGCGACCAGCCGATGTATGGGGGCTTGTGATAAAACCTAAAGACTCCAAGTCCGACATCACATTACGGATGGTCGCTGGGCTTAAATCTAAACCAGAGCACTTTGAAAGTGTGCGCGAGCCTACAGGTTGTCCATCATTAATGTAATGTTCAACAAGGGTTTTGAGTAGAATTTGCGCGCGTTTATCTAACATGCTGGTAGCTGTAATCTGGTCGAAAAGTGCATGTTTGTATCATAGCAAGCCTACTCTTAATTCAAAAGCTTTTACGCAACACTTCTATGTCTGGCTTGAATATGATTAAATGCAAGTGATGAAAAAAGCCTTTAAAAATGTCGCCATTATTGGCAAATACAATGCGTCTGAAATGCGCGATAGCATCCTTGCGATGTGTGCGTTCTTGGATTCCGAAAAAATCACTGTTTCATTAGAAGCTTCAACTGCTGACCATTGCAACATCAAAGGCTTTGCTACTTTGAGCATGGATGAGATTGGCGCTAATGTGGATTTGGCAGTGGTGCTTGGCGGTGATGGTACTATGCTCAGTGTCGCTCGTAAGCTTGCGGATAGCCATATTCCGCTGATTGGTGTTAATCAAGGCCGTGTTGGCTTTTTGACCGATATCAACTCTGCCAACATGCTTGAAGAAATGCGCAAAATTCTTGCGGGTGATTATAGTATTGAAGAGCGTATTTTGCTCAATGCAACGGTGTTTCGTCATGGCAAAAAAATTAGTGCTGGGCGTGCGATGAATGATGTTGTGATTAACAAGGCCGGCATGTCGCGTTTGATCGAGCTTGAAGTGAATATCGATGGGCAATTTGTTCATAGACAACGTTCTGATGGTCTTATTTTAACTACGCCCACCGGGACCACCGCTTACGCTCTTTCTGCAGGTGGCCCGATTCTGCATCCAACATTAGATGCGATTACATTGGTGCCAATTTGTCCGCACACTTTGAGTAACCGTCCAATTGCGATTCGCAGTAATAGCATCGTTGAAATAACCTTAGTGCACTGTGAAGATGCAGGCATTCACTTGGATGGTCAATTGCAATTAGCCTTGGAAGCGGGAGACAAACTAATCGTTCAGCGCGACGAAAAAACCGTTTCACTCCTACATCCACTAGGACATAGTCACTACGATATGCTCAGACAAAAGCTTAATTGGGGCTAATTTAAGCATGTTGCAAACGCTTTCCATTCGAGATTTTGTGATTGTTGATACGCTCAATATTGAGTTTTCAACGGGGTTTACAGTGCTCACTGGCGAGACAGGTGCTGGCAAGTCTATCCTCATTGATGCTTTATCTTTAGCCATGGGGGCTAGAGGCGAGGGTGGCATTACACGTGCTGGTTGTGAAAAAGCCGAAATTAGTGCGAGTTTTTATATTGGCAAGTTAGCAGGCTTAAAAGCTTGGATGCAGGAAAACGAAATTCCTAACGATGATGATCAATTGCTTTGCCGCCGAGTGATTTATGCAGATGGTCGTTCACGCGCGTTTATCAATGGTCAGCCTGCCACCATTCAACAATTAAAAGATGCGGGTGAATTTTTGGTGGATATCTACAGCCAAAACGCGCATCACTCGCTGCTCAAGATCTCCACTCAGCGTGAAATTTTTGATGATTATTGCGGTTTAAGTTTGCTTGCGACTGAAACATCATCTGCTTATAAGCAATGGCAAATACTTAATCAGCGACGTGTTGAGATGGAACAAAATGCCAGCAAATATGCTGATGAATTAGCCGAACTTCGAGACAAAGTTCGAGAGTTGTTGCAATTGGGTTTTGCAGTTGATGAATGGGAAGTTTTGCAGCAAGAACATAGTCGCTTATCAAATGGCGCCAGTTTGCTAGCGGGCTGTGAGCAATGCCGTGAATTGCTATCCGAAGGTGAGATTTCCGCCTTGCGCCAATTAAGTTCCGCCCAGTCCAAGTTGCTTGGCTTGCGTGATTTTGATGCTGGCTTGGATGAAGCGTTAGCCACTTTGGAGTCTGCGATTATTCAGTTGGACGAAACTGACCGCTTTTTAAATCGATATTTGCAGCGCGCTGAATTAGACCCTGAACGATTAGCCGAAGTGGAGATGCGTATTCAAACCATCCATGCGGTTTCACGCAAATATCGTGTGCGACCAGAGGAGCTGGGTGATTTGCTTACGCAATGGCAAGCAAGGGTTGCCGAGCTTGAAAGCGTGCAAGCCGATGGCGAACTAGCCAGACAAGAAACAGCCGCAAAGTTGGCTTATGATGCATACGCTAAAAAGCTAAGCGAAGGTCGTCATCAAAAAGCGCCTGAATTAAGCCAAAAAATTACAGGCGAAATGCAACGCTTATCATTAGCAGGTGGACGATTTGAAGTGGCCTTGACACCACAAACCCCAGCAATCACAGGCTTGGAGCAAGTGGAATTTTTGGTGGCAGGTCATGTGGGTGTGGAAGCAAGGTCGCTCAGTAAAGTAGCCTCTGGTGGCGAGCTTTCTCGTGTAAGTTTGGCCATACGCGTGGTCACTGCTCAGCAGGGCAGTGTGCCCACCATGATTTTCGATGAGGTGGATGTTGGTATTGGTGGCGGCGTGGCGGAAGTGGTCGGTCAGCTTCTCAAGCAATTGGGTGTCGGTCGCCAAGTGTTGGTAATTACCCATCTGCCACAAGTCGCATCGCAAGGCGCACAGCATCTTAATGTGAAGAAAATCCAGAGGGACAATGTCACACTTAGCTCAATTGAGCCTTTGAATGACCATGCGCGAGTTGAAGAGATCGCTCGTATGCTAGGTGGTGTGGCACTGACTGAAACTACACGACAGCACGCCAGAGAAATGCTAGGCCTGTAATAAAATTATCTTTAAATGCTACTTGAATTACGTCTGGTCAACCCCAACCTTGTAATCAGCGTTTATTTAAATCAGTATGTTCAAAAATATTGTTATCTAAACTGGCATTATTTAAACCACCTGTTTTTAAAAGAGGAAATAGAATGCGAATAAAATTCTTACTAGGCGCTAGTGTTTTGGCGCTGGCTTTTAATCTGATAATGCCGACTTATGCGGCAGATCAATTTTCGCTACATGATGTTTATCAAACGGCTGAAACGGGCAATATAGCTAAAGCGCAAGCCATGATGGAGCAAGTCTTACGTGATCATCCTGGTAGTGCAAAAGCGCATTATGTAGAAGCCCAGTTGCTTGCTAAACAAGGTAAGTTGGCAGCGGCCTCTGCTGAACTTAGTACCGCTGAACGTCTAAAACCAGGTTTACCAGATGAAAACCCCCAAGCCGTACAATCGCTTAAAGCAGACATTGCTGGGCATGCTGGTAATGTTAATCATGCATATCCACAAGAAGTACAAAGCGGCTTCGGCGTTGGCTCAATGTTGCTCATTTTAGCTTTAGTCGTATTTATCTTCTTTGTGGGGCGTGCTATGGGGCGTCGAAACAATCCGGTGGTTTACCCGGCGGGGAACTATAACGGCGGTAATGCGCCATACGGTCAAGCGCCTTATGGTGGCGCTCCTTACGGAGGTGCACCTTATGGGGGGGCGCCCATGGGCGGTGGTATGGGTTCCGGCATTATGGGGGGCTTGGCAACAGGTGCTGCGCTAGGCGCTGGAATGGTTGCGGGCGAAGCGATGATGCATCACTTCACTGATGGTGATGGTAATTCGCACAGCAATGGCATAATCAGTGATGCGAATGCAGGCGATTCTTGGACAGATGCCAACGATATGGGTGGCAATGATTTTGGCGTGACTGATAGCGGCTCTTGGGATGACGGCGGTGGCGGTGATTGGACTTAAGTTGTAGAACAATTAAAAAGGGGCGTAAGCCCCTTTTTAATTGTTGAGCGTTACTTGTGGGGACAAGGTTTCTTGGTGCAATCTGCGTAAATATAAAGTGAATGTTCGTTAATTTTAAAGCCGCGTTCTTCAGCGGCTTTATGCTGCAAGGCTTCGATATTTTCATCACAAAACTCTTCAACACGGCCACATTGCATACATACTATATGATCGTGATGGCTGCCTTGGTTAAGCTCAAACACGGCTTTGCCGCTTTCAAAGTGGTGGCGTACCAAGAGACCTGCTTGTTCAAATTGTGTGAGTACGCGGTAGACCGTTGCTAGACCCACGTCGTCGCCAGTGCTTAACAAAATCTTATATACATCTTCCGCTGACATGTGTCTGTCTTTGCTGTTTTCAAACAGGCTTAAGACTTTAAGGCGTGGCAAGGTGGCTTTGAGGCCAGCGTTTTTTAATTCATCAGGTTCGCGTGTATTCATGGTTGTTTGCCTAGCCTAGGTTTAAGGGCGGCGCCCTTTTGTTGCTACTTATGGGACTGTAAGTCGTGGTATATTATCGCTAATTCTTATGAAAGTCATTGTGATGCGTTACTTAGTTTTATTGCTTGCTGTTTTGTGTGCGTCTTGCACCTCTACATTGCCTTCATTCAAGCCTTATCATTTGGATGTGCAGCAGGGGAATGTGGTGACATCAAAAATGATGTTGCAACTTAAGCCTGGGATGACTAAATCTCAAGTGCGTTACGTCATGGGTACCCCGTTGCTTCAAGATAGTTTTCACCAAGATCGCTGGGATTATCTCTATCAAATGAATAAAGGTGGCGAGGTAATTGAGCGCCGTCGCGTAATCCTTGAGTTTAAGGATGATGGTCTAGCATCAGTGCGTGGTGATGTGATTGCCGCAGGTTCGCCAGGTGCTGAAAATGCGCCATTGGCAACCATTGATGATATCAAGTCTGCAAAAAGTGATAAGACCTTATTGGCTGAGGATGCTAAAGCGAGATGGACTGACCGCTTTAAATTCTGGGCGGACGACAATAAAAAGCCGGTAACTGCAGCAACAGTTGAGGCTAAGAAAACAAGTGTTGAGCCTGAGAAAAGCTGGTTTGATCGCTTGAAATTCTGGGAAGACAAAGAAAAGGCTACTACACCAGCTGTGGCTATTAAGCCTGTTGATGTTGCCAAAGTGGAAGCTCCAAAGGTTGCAGAGGTTGCGTCAGTTAAAGCCCCTGTCTCAGAGGAGCCTGTGACGCCTCAAATAGCCGAGCAATCTCTCGCTACAGAATCAACCGCGCCGTCTGAACTGGCTGAAGCGGTAAAAGAAGCGGCTAATATTGAGCCTGAACAAAAAGCGACGGATGATGTGCCTGTTGTTGACGAAAAAGCAGAAATTGCTGCAATGTTGAATGCTTGGGCTGATGCTTGGCGCACTAAAAATGTTAATGCCTATTTAAAGTTTTATTCAGATAAATTTGCACCAGAAGGCATGAGCCGTAAAGCCTGGGCTGTGCAGAGAAAGCAAAGGATTTCTGGGCAATCGGGATCAATTGGATTAACGCTTGAAGCCGTGAAAATTGATGTGAAGGGCAATTCTGCTCAAGTTGAATTTCTTCAGCATTATTCAAGTAGTAAATTGAATGACCATGTGACCAAAGTGTTGAGTTTGAATAATGAGCAAAAACAGTGGTTGATAGTAAAAGAAACTGTGGCGAGACCATCTAAGCAGGTTGTGGCTGATAACGTGCCGCCAGTTGAAACATTTAAGCTGCGCGATGTGACAGCGGATGAAAAGTCAGAGGCAATGCCAGAAAAGATGATTCAAGAGTCTGCTAAAAAATCGATTGAGTCAGCGTCTGCGGCTAAGCCAATCATTAAACCAGTTGAGTCTGTTAAGCCCGCGTCCGTAGCTAAAGAAGTGAAGCCTGATTTAAAAGAGATGACGCCAGCAAAAAATGAACCAGCTAAGACTGAAGCAAAAGTAGAAGTGAGCAAGGCGGAATCTAATAAAGACAAGCCATTGCCGCCAGAGGATGCCCCAGGTTATTTTGAACGGATGCTTGAGAAAATTGGCTTCTAATGATTGTGGATCTAGCAATAAGCATAAAGAAAGAAATGGATTGAAATGTTAAAGGTTGTGATTGCAGGTTGTTCTGGTCGTATGGGCTATGCGCTTTTAGAGGCTGTTTTTGCAGACGCTGAGCTTTCTTTGCACGGCGCTTTGGATCGTGCTGATAGCCAACAAATTGGTCGAGATGCGGGTGAGCAGTTTGGTAAAAAAACAGGTGTGTTGATTAGTCATGATGTTCGTGCCGCGCTGAAAGGCGCCGACGTATTGGTAGACTTTACACGTCCGGAGCCTAGCTTGCTATATTTGGCAGCCTGCCAAGAAGTGGGCGTGAATATGGTAATCGGCACAACAGGCTTCACGGTTGAACAAAAAGCGCTGATTACAAAGGCAGCTAAAAATATTTCAGTGGTATTTGCACCGAACATGAGTGTTGGTGTGACCTTGTTGATTAACCTTGTGCAAGCTGCCGCTAAGGTGCTCAATGAAGGCTACGATATTGAGGTGATTGAAGCGCATCACCGCCATAAAGTGGATGCGCCCTCTGGGACGGCCTTGCGTTTGGGTGAAGCGGCTGCAAGTGCTTTGGGTCGCAATTTAGAAGAATGTGCAATGTATGGTCGTGAGGGCGTGACGGGTGAGCGTGATCCAAGTACGATTGGTTTTGCGACCGTGCGTGGTGGCGATGTGGTGGGTGACCATACTGTGCTCTTTGCAGGGATTGGTGAACGTGTTGAGCTAACCCATAAAGCCAGCAGTCGTGCGACTTTTGCGCTGGGCGCTTTGCGTGCGGGTAAGTTTATGCAGGGCAAAAAATCAGGCTTGTTTGATATGCAAGATGTGCTTGGTTTGAAGTAACCGAACTTTGCAATAAAGCTGATTGATGGCCTCGCCTATTTCAGCTATAATTGAAACATTATTCAGCGGGACGAGCACAACACTCATCCCGCTTTGCACATCCGCTTCTCTTCGAGCGATAATTATTTAAAAACAAGGGGTTATAAGTGCCGCAACACACACCAGCCATGTTAGTACTTGCTGATGGGACAGTGTTTCGTGGTATTTCAATTGGCGCTCCCGGCCAAACCGTTGGTGAGGTGGTGTTCAATACCTCAATGACTGGTTATCAAGAAATCCTCACAGACCCATCTTATACCAAACAAATCGTTACATTAACTTATCCCCACATCGGCAATACGGGTGTGAATTCTGAAGATGTTGAGTCAGGTCAAGTTTATGCGAGCGGTTTAATTATTCGTGATTTGCCCTTGATTCATAGCAATTGGCGTAGCGAACAATCTCTTTCTGATTATTTGCTTGCCAGTAATGTCGTGGCGATTGCAGATATCGACACCCGTAAATTAACCCGTATTCTTAGGGAAAAAGGCGCGCAAGCAGGCTGTATTATCGCTGGTGCGGTGAATGAGTCTGAAGCGTTGGCGCAAGCAAAAGCCTTCCCCGGTTTGTCAGGCATGGATTTGGCAAAAGTGGTGAGCGTTCAAGAGTCTTACGAGTTTGGTGAAGGCGAATGGGACTTGGTTTCTGGCTATGCAAAACCAAGTGATCCAGCTTTCCACGTGGTGGCGTTTGATTACGGCGTGAAGCGCAATATCCTTCGCATGCTTACTTCGCGTGGTTGCAAGGTAACTGTATTGCCAGCGCAGGCAACTGCCGAACAAGCTTTGGCTTTGAAACCAGATGGCGTGTTCTTGTCGAATGGCCCTGGCGATCCACAGTCATGTGACTATGCAATTTCTGCGATTAAAAATATTGTTGATGCCGGTGTGCCAACGTTTGGTATTTGCTTAGGTCATCAGTTATTGGCTTTGGCTTCTGGCGCAAAAACACTCAAGATGAAGTTTGGTCACCACGGAGCAAATCATCCTGTGCGGGATGTTGACGATAAGCGTGTGTTCATTACCAGCCAAAATCACGGATTTGCGGTCGATGCGGACAGCTTACCAGCTAATTTGCGTACGACGCATGTCTCGTTATTTGACGGCAGTTTGCAAGGCATTGCTCGCACAGATAAACCAGCATTTAGCTTCCAAGGTCATCCTGAAGCAAGTCCTGGTCCCACAGAGATGAGTTACTTGTTCGATCGATTTGTCGAATCCATGAAACAGCACAAGCAATAAGAAAACTATGGCAAAACGTACAGACATTAAAAGCATTTTGATTATTGGCGCTGGCCCGATTGTGATTGGTCAGGCTTGTGAGTTCGATTACTCAGGTGCGCAAGCGTGTAAGGCGCTTCGTGAAGAAGGTTACCGCGTTATTTTGGTGAATTCTAATCCGGCGACCATCATGACCGATCCTGAAATGGCTGATGCAACCTATATTGAGCCGGTGACTTGGCAGGTGGTAGAAAAGATTATTGCTAAAGAGCGTCCAGATGCGCTGTTGCCAACCATGGGCGGTCAAACAGCCTTGAACTGTGCTTTAGACTTAGACAAACATGGCGTTCTGAAAAAATACAATGTTGAGTTGATTGGTGCAAGCAAGCACGCAATTGATAAAGCAGAAGATAGACAAAAATTTAAAGAAGCGATGACCAAGATTGGTCTTGGTTCAGCGCGTTCTTCAATGGCGCATAGCTTGGAAGAAGCGTTGCAAGTGCAGGCAAGTATTGGTTATCCGGCGATTATTCGTCCTTCATTCACTATGGGTGGTAGCGGCGGTGGTATTGCTTACAATCGTGAAGAGTTTGTAACGATTTGCGAGCGTGGTCTTGAAGCCTCGCCAACGAAAGAATTGTTGATTGAAGAGTCACTTCTTGGTTGGAAAGAGTATGAGATGGAAGTGGTGCGTGACACCAAAGATAATTGCATCATCATTTGCTCAATTGAAAATTTAGACCCAATGGGTGTGCATACTGGCGATTCAATTACCGTAGCGCCAGCACAAACACTGACGGATAAAGAGTATCAAATTATGCGCAATGCATCGCTTGCGGTGCTCCGTGAGATTGGTGTGGATACTGGTGGTTCAAACGTACAATTCGCGATTAATCCTAAAGATGGTCGGATGATTGTCATTGAGATGAACCCGCGTGTGTCACGATCATCGGCCTTGGCCTCAAAAGCGACGGGCTTCCCAATTGCAAAAGTAGCCGCCAAACTGGCTGTTGGCTTTACATTGGATGAGCTTAAGAATGAGATTACTGGCGGTGCAACTCCAGCATCATTTGAGCCATCAATTGATTATGTTGTAACGAAGATCCCACGTTTTGCATTCGAAAAATTCCCTCAAGCGGATTCACGCTTAACGACACAAATGAAATCTGTGGGTGAAGTGATGGCCATTGGTCGTACTTTCCAAGAGTCATTCCAAAAAGCACTGCGCGGCTTAGAGGTTGGCGTTGATGGTTTGGATGAAAAAACATCAGATATCGATGAAATACAAAAAGAACTTGGTGAGCCAGGACCTGAGCGCATTTGGTATGTGGGTGATGCTTTCCGCGCTGGCATGACGGTTGAGCAGGTGTTTGATCACTCGAAGATTGATCATTGGTTTTTGGTGCAAATCGAAGACATCATCAAACGCGAAATGGCATTAAAAGGTCGTCATTTGGCTGATTTGGATAAAGATGCTTTGTTCCAACTCAAGCGTCGAGGTTTTTCAGACCGTCGTTTGGCTAGTTTGTTAGGCACAGACCAACATGCAGTGCGTGCTTATCGACAAGCATTGAATGTACGCCCTGTGTATAAGCGCGTCGATACTTGCGCCGCTGAATTCGCGACTAATACGGCTTACATGTACTCTACGTATGAAGAAGAGTGTGAAGCTAAGCCAAACGATAAAAAGAAAATTATGGTGTTGGGCGGTGGCCCGAACCGTATCGGTCAAGGGATTGAGTTTGACTATTGCTGCGTTCATGCAGCCTTCGCGATGCGTGAAGATGGCTATGAAACCATTATGGTGAACTGCAACCCTGAGACTGTTTCAACCGATTACGATACATCTGACCGTCTATACTTTGAGCCGCTTACATTAGAAGATGTGCTTGAAGTGGTGGCAATTGAAAAGCCGGTAGGGGTGATTGTGCAATACGGTGGTCAAACGCCTCTTAAATTGGCGCGTGATTTAGAAAAAGCAGGTGTACCTATTATTGGTACTACGCCAGATGCAATTGACCGTGCAGAAGACCGCGAACGTTTCCAACAAATGCTACAAGATTTAGGGTTGAAACAACCGCCTAATCGAACAGCGAGAACGCCTGATGAAGCATTACGTTTAGCGCAAGAGATTGGCTATCCATTGGTGGTACGTCCTTCTTATGTACTTGGTGGTCGTGCAATGGAAATCGTTCAAGAACAAGCTCAGCTTGAGCGCTATATGCGCGAAGCGGTGAAGGTCTCAAACGAATCGCCAGTATTACTTGATCGTTTCTTAAATGATGCGCTTGAAGTTGACGTTGATGCTTTATGTGATGGCGAAGAAGTGATTATTGGCGGCATTATGGAGCACGTTGAGCAAGCTGGGGTTCATTCAGGCGACTCCGCATGTTCATTGCCACCGTATAGCTTGTCTAAAAAGCTTCAAGATGAATTGCGTGTGCAAACGGTACAAATGGCGAAAGCGCTTGGCGTGGTTGGTTTGATGAACGTCCAGTTCGCGATTCAAGGCGAGACTGTTTATGTGCTTGAGGTAAATCCTCGTGCATCACGAACTGTGCCTTTTGTTTCTAAAGCTTGTGGTTTGCAATTAGCGAAAATTGCCGCACGTTGCATGACAGGCGTGAAACTCAAAGATCAAGGCGTAACCAAAGAAATCGTGCCTTCTTATTACTCAGTTAAAGAAGCGGTCTTCCCGTTCATTAAATTCCCCGGCGTGGATACCATCCTTGGGCCAGAAATGAAATCAACGGGTGAGGTCATGGGCGTTGGTACAACGTTTGCAGAAGCGTTTGTCAAATCACAACTAGGTTCTGGCGATGTACTCCCTAAAGGTGGCAAAGCTTTTATTAGTGTGCGTCGTGAGGACCGTGAACGTGTCGTGGAAATTGCACAGTCATTGGCCAACTTAGGTTTCCAATTGCTAGCAACGCGCGGCACAGCAGGGGCTTTAGCTGAGGCTGGGCTTGCGGTAACCCCAGTCAATAAAGTGGCTGAAGGCCGTCCACATATTGTGGACATGATTAAAAATAATGAGATCAGCTTTATTGTGAACGTCACGGAAGATAAGCGAGCTGTGCAAGACTCATACGCTATTCGCCGTAACGCCTTACAACAAAAAGTGACTTACTACACAACTTTGGCAGGTGCTAAAGCGGCTTGTATGGGCATGGGCCATATGCAAGAGCTTGAAGTGAAATCATTGCAAGAGTTGCATAAGACACTTACTAAGTAATAAGATAAACCTAAAATCAACCACGCCTAATCGTTAGGTGTGGTTTTTATTTTATATAGACCGCAAATAGCGATAAACGAAGAAGATACAAGGTAGATAACATGAATCAAATCCCAGTCACCATTAACGGTGCAGAACTTTTAAAAGCTGAGTTGCAACGATTAAGAAGTGTAGATCGTCCAGCAGTGATTGAGGCGATTGCGGAAGCGCGAGCGCAAGGCGACTTGTCTGAAAATGCTGAGTACGAGTCAGCGAAAGAGAAACAAAGTTTTATTGAAGGACGTATTGCTGAGATTGAAGCTAAACTTTCTAACGCAATGATTATTGATCCTAAAACCTTAAACGCTGAAGGTCGTTGTGTATTTGGTGCAACGGTTGAAGTGGAGGATTTGGATGCTGGCGATAAGGCAATTTATCAAATTGTGGGTGATGACGAAGCTGACATTAAGTCTGGTAAGATTTCAATTAGCTCACCAATCGCACGCGCGTTGATTGGTAAGTCAGAGGGTGATGTGGCTGAAGTGGTTGCACCGAGTGGCATTCGCTCATATGAAGTGTTGAACGTACAGTACATCTAAATCGCTAGTATTTTAATTACTGGGAGGTCGTGCAATGAAGCAATTCGCAGATAAATTAGCGTTAATTTCTATCACATTGTGGGTTGGCGCGTTATGGGCAATCGGCTATCTTGCAGCGCCTACATTGTTTTACCATTTGCCTGACAGGCAGCTAGCTGGTAGCTTGGCTGGCGAAATGTTTACTATTGTTGCTTACATTGGCATGGTCAGCGGAGCGTATTTGCTCCTCAATCGAATCACCAAGTTTGGTGGTCAAGCCTTCAAACAAGGCTTTTTTTGGGCGGTGTTGTTCATGCTATTGCTCACATTGGCTGGTCACTTTGGAATTGCGCCGATCATTGCTAAGCTAAAAGCGGATGCAATGCCTTCAGACGTGATGCACAGTGTGTTTGCTGACAGATTTGAAACTTGGCACGGCGTCGCAAGTATTGCTTATGCCATTCAGAGTTTATTAGGATTGGTGTTGGTGCTGAAAGCGACTCGATAAGCTTCGGCCGCTTTCAAATATAATTTATTTAGGAATAACGATCTTTGCAGTTTCGGCTTGGCGATAAATCACCAGTTGTTTGCCGATGTGATGTACTTTAATAGCGCCCGTTTTTTCACAGATTTCTTCAAGCATCGCAGCGCGTGCTTCTCTGTCATCACCAAACACTTTGATTTTGATGAGTTCGTGCGCATTTAAGCTGTTTTCAATTTCTTGTAAAACGCTCGCTGTCAGGCCATTGTTGCCTATCATCACAACGGGATTTAATTTATGTGCCAACCCGCGAAGGTGGCTAATTTGTTTAGTATTCACGCAGTATCTATCTTGTCTTGTTGATTCATTAAGGACGTTATTTTATCACATGAAGCTTAGGCCATGAAAAGAACCAAAACCAGCAAAGCTTGGATGCAAGAGCATGTTAACGACCCTTACGTGAAGCTCGCTCAAAAGGATGGTTATCGTGCGCGCGCAGCCTATAAGCTGTTAGAAATAGACGATAAAGACAGGTTGATAAAGCCTGGTATGGTGATTGTTGATTTAGGTTCAACCCCCGGAAGTTGGTCGCAAGTGGCTATTCAGCGTCTTAAAAGTAATGGCCGTGTGATTGCTTTGGATTTGTTGCCGATGGTCGGCATTCCTGGTGTGGAGTTTATTCAAGGCGATTTTCGTGAAGATGAAATACTTGAGCAATTGGAAGAAAAGCTGGGTGGGCAGCAAATAGACCTTGTAATCTCAGATATGGCCCCCAATATAAGCGGTATCAGTTCGGTGGATCAGCCTAATGCGGTTTATTTAACTGAACTTGCGGTCGATTTTAGTTTGAAATGGCTGAAACCAGAGGGTAACTTCTTAGTCAAAGTCTTCATTGGCTCAGGGTTTGAAGAGGTCGTGAAGATAATGCGGGATAGTTTTGAAAAGGTTGTGACCCGTAAGCCCAAGGCATCGCGTGACCGTAGTACTGAAGTTTATTTGCTTGGATTGAAACGCAAAGCGAACAATGTTTAGGCCCGATTTAGTGGTAAGATTTTAATTGTGCAAAATGCAATCTTTAAAAGGATGTGATCTTGAATAACATCGTCAAAAATATCGCGATATGGGTGATTGTTGCCATTATCCTTATGACTGTCTTTAACCAATTTGCGAATAAAAATGGTGCCGACAATCAAATCGTTTACTCGCAGTTCATTAATGAAGTGAAACAAGGCCATGTGGCCAAAGTGACCATTGAAGGTCGCGTTTTGCATGGTGAAATGAGCGATGGTAAGAAGTTCAATTCATACGCCCCCTATGACCCAGGCATGATGGGCGACCTGCTTAAAAATAATATCCGTGTTGAAGCGAAGCCAGAGCAAGAGCAATCATTATTGATGAGCCTTTTGATTAATTGGGCCCCGATGATTTTATTGATTGCTGTTTGGGTATTCTTTATGCGCCAAATGCAAGGTGGCGGTAAAGGTGGTGCTTTCTCATTTGGTAAGAGCAAAGCGCGTCAATTAGATGAGGCTTCTAATCAAACCACGTTTGCGGATGTGGCCGGTTGTGATGAGGCCAAAGAAGAAGTTTCAGAGTTGGTTGAGTTCTTACGTGATCCAGGTAAATTCCAAAAATTGGGTGGTCGTATTCCGCGTGGCGTATTGATGGTTGGCCCGCCAGGTACAGGTAAAACCTTGCTTGCTAAAGCGATTGCTGGTGAAGCAAAAGTGCCATTCTTTACGATTTCAGGTTCTGATTTTGTCGAAATGTTCGTGGGTGTCGGTGCGGCACGTGTGCGGGACATGTTTGAGCAAGCTAAAAAAGCAGCGCCGTGCATTATCTTTATTGATGAAATTGATGCGGTCGGCCGTCATCGTGGTGCAGGTACTGGCGGTGGCAATGATGAGCGCGAACAAACGCTTAACCAAATGCTTGTTGAGATGGACGGCTTTGAGCCTAATTCTGGCGTCATTGTCATTGCTGCAACTAACCGTGCAGACGTGCTCGATAAAGCGTTACTTCGTCCAGGTCGTTTTGACCGTCAAGTGATGGTTGGTTTACCTGATATTCGTGGTCGCGAACAAATTCTATTGGTGCATATGCGTAAAGTGCCTATCGATGCTGATGTTAAAGCCGACATTCTTGCGCGTGGAACGCCTGGTTTCTCAGGCGCAGATTTAGCTAATTTGGTGAATGAAGCGGCATTGTTTGCGGCACGTCGCAACAAGCGCACAGTGGATATGTCTGACTTTGAAGATGCTAAAGATAAAATCTTCATGGGCCCTGAACGTACCTCGATGGTTATGCGTGAAGAAGAGCGTCGCAATACGGCCTATCACGAGTCTGGTCATGCTGTGGTGGCAAAACTTTTGCCTAAAGCTGATCCTGTGCACAAGGTGACCATTATGCCTCGTGGCTGGGCACTGGGTTTGACATGGCAGTTGCCAGAGTTCGACCGCATTAGCAACTATCGCGACAAAATGTTGGAAGAGATTTCGATTTTGTTTGGCGGTCGTATTGCTGAAGAAATTTTCATGCATCAAATGTCCACGGGCGCATCAAACGACTTTGAGCGCGCGACTAAATTGGCGCGTGATATGGTGACACGTTACGGTATGTCCGATGCGCTTGGTACGATGGTGTATGCGGGTAATGAGCAGGATTCATTATTTGGTAGCATGTCATCTAAAACGGTTTCTGAGGCGACACAGCAAAAAGTAGATGCTGAAATTCGTCGCATTTTGGATGAGCAATATGCGATTGCGCGCAAATTGCTAGAAGACAATCGTGATAAGGTTGAAGCGATGACAGCTGCTTTGCTTGAGTGGGAAACCATTGATGCAGAACAGATCAATGACATTATGTCAGGTCAACCACCAAGAGCGCCTAAGCCTAGTCAAGCCAGTAATAAGGCGGCTAAGGGTGACAGCGGGTCAACAGGCGGTCAGCCAAATACTGCGCCGCAACCTGCTGCTAAAAATTAAAGCCGTCATCATTGTTACTAAAAAATGGTAAGCCATGCGGTGTGTTGGGTTAATTATCCAGTGCGCTTCATGGCTTAATAAATATGCAATTTCTCTGCGGTAGGTTTGAGCTAAATCTTTCCACGCCACGTGTCATGGGTATTGTGAACGTCACCCCTGACTCTTTCTCTGATGGCGGAAAATTCAATACAACAGATAAAGCTGTTGCACACGCGATGGAGTTAGTAGCACAGGGGGCTGATATTTTAGATATTGGCGGAGAGTCTACTCGTCCCGGTGCTACGCCAGTTCCTCTCGATGAAGAGCTTAATCGTGTTGTCCCTGTAATTAAGGCGTTAGCACAAGCGGGCGTTCCACTTTCCATTGATACTTATAAACCTGAAGTGATGCGCGCGGCGATTGAGGCGGGTGCTGATATTGTGAATGATGTTTGCGCTTTGCAAGAACCAAATGCGCTTGAGATCGTTGCGGCAAGCAAAGTGGGGGTATGTTTAATGCATATGCAAGGTCGTCCACAAACAATGCAGGTCGACCCGCAATATCAAGATGTGGTTGCTGAAGTCACTAGCTTTTTAGCGGCAAGATTAAAAGCCGCTGAAGCAATGGGTATTTCACGTGAGCGAGTCTTGTTAGACCCTGGTTTTGGTTTTGGTAAACGAACTGCGCATAATCTGACTTTGCTTAATCACTTATCAAGTCTACAATCGTTAGGCTTGCCTTTGTTAATAGGGCTTTCACGTAAATCTTTGTTGGGTCAGGTGCTTGGCTCTGCTGCGGATGAACGCATCCATGCCAGCATTGCTGCCTCAGTAGTCTCGGTGATGAGAGGGGCGAATATTGTGCGTGTGCACGATGTGAAGCCAACAGTGGATGCTTTAAAGATTGTTACTGCGGTGATGCAAAATTAAAAATACGCCTTAAAGATAGGTCTTTAGAAGATAAGCATAATGGGTAAAAAATATTTCGGTACAGATGGTATTCGTGGTCGTGTTGGCACTAGCCCAATCACCCCAGAGTTCGTGATGCGTTTAGGGTATGCCGCTGGTCGTGTGCTAGCGAATGCTGACCTGCATTTAGCTAAAGATGTGCATCCAACGGTTTTGATAGGTAAAGACACTCGTATTTCGGGCTATATGCTTGAGTCAGCGTTGCAAGCTGGCCTATGTGCGGCTGGTGTGAATGTCCGGCTCACAGGCCCAATGCCGACCCCTGCCGTGGCGTATTTAACCCGTGCTTTGAGGGCGCAAGCGGGGATAGTGATTTCGGCTTCGCACAATCCTTTTGAAGATAACGGCATTAAGTTTTTCTCAAGCCTAGGCACCAAGTTGCCTGATGATATTGAGCATCAAATAGAGGCAGAGCTTGATAAGCCAATGGAAGTCATGCCATCTGCCGCTTTAGGTCGCGTTAAGCGGATTGATGATGCGGCAGGTCGCTATGTTGAGTTTTGCAAAAGCACATTTCCTAATGACCTAGATTTGCGTGGCTTAAAGATAGTCCTTGATTGCGCCAATGGCGCTACTTACCATGTTGCGCCGCCAGTTTTTCACGAGCTTGGTGCAGAAGTGATTGCAATCGCTAATCAGCCGAATGGTTTAAATATTAATGCCGACTCTGGCACGACACACCCCCAAGCATTATGCAAAGCGGTGGTTGAGCATCAAGCGGATTTGGGCATTGCTTTTGATGGCGATGGCGACCGCGTGATGATGGTGGATTCTGCAGGCAATCTACTCGATGGCGACCAACTGCTTTATATCATTGCCCAGCACAGACATCAGGAGGGCATTCTTGGTGGTGGCGTTGTCGGTACACTCATGACCAATCTTGCATTGGAGCACCATTTCCAAAAGACGAAGATTGCGTTCAGCCGCGCAAAAGTGGGCGATAGACATGTCCGTGAAATGCTGGTGAAAAATGATTGGCAATTGGGCGGTGAGAACTCGGGCCACATTCTTTGCCTAGATAAACATACCAGTGGTGACGGCATTATTGCTGCACTACAAGTATTAGCTGCGCTTAACGCTCAGAACAAAACGCTGCTTGAAGTTGGCAAGTCACTCACTTTATATCCTCAGGTGCTGATTAATCTGCCTGTAAAACGGCGTATTGATATGGACAACAATCCTGCTGTGCAAGTCGTTGTCAAAAAAGCTGAGCAAGCGCTAAACGGCAATGGTCGCATCTTATTAAGAGCTTCAGGCACGGAGTTGAAATTTCGTGTGATGGTGGAAGGTGTAGATAGTGATTTAGTTCATCAATTAGCAAAAGAGATTGCTGAAGTCGTTGCTGAAGAAGCTCAATAGTTTTATATCGATATTAAAAATAAAAAAACCCGCTACTGCGGGTTTTTTTATTGGCTAGTAGAACTTACTTCTGCCAAGTGTCTTTGAGCGTTACCGTTCTATTAAATACTGGCTTGCCAGCTACGCTGTCTTTTCTATCTGCCACAAAATAACCATGGCGTTCAAATTGAAAGCTTTCTGCAGGTTTTGCATCCTTTAAGCTTAATTCTAATTGTGCAGTAATTGTGGTGGATGAATTTGGATTAATGTCATCCAAATAGTCACGATCGCCACTGCCCGGGTGTGCTTCTTTGAACAATCGGTCGTACATGCGAATTTCAGCCTCGTAGGCGTGATGAGCAGACACCCAATGGATGTTGCCCTTAACCTTAACACTATCGGAGCCTGGGGTCCCTGATTTTGTGTCTGGGAGGTATTCGCAGTGCACGGTGGTGACGTTGCCGTTCGCGTCTTTCTCAAAACCCGTGCATTTCACCACATAACCATAGCGTAAACGCACTAACCCATCTGGCACTAAACGGAAAAAGCCTTTGCTTGGTTCTTCCATAAAGTCTTCGCGTTCAATCCATAGTGCTTTGGTGAGTTGTATTGTGCGTTTCCCTAGCTCTGGTTTGAGTGGGTGGTTAGGCGCAAAGCAATCTTCTGATTGGCCGTCTGGATAGTTATCAATCACCAATTTAATTGGGTCAAGTACCGCGATGCGGCGTTCTGCAGAAAGGTTGAGCGTTTCGCGCATACAGTCTTCAAGGATGGTGTATTCAATCCAAGAGTCTGACTTTGAAACGCCAATCCGGTCAGTAAATAAACGGAAGCCTTCTGGCGTATAGCCGCGACGACGTGCGCCAGCTAATGTTGGTAAGCGAGGGTCATCCCAACCAGTGACATGATTGTTTTCAACTAAATCAATTAATTTACGTTTTGAAAGTACGACGTAAGTGAGATTTAAGCGAGCAAATTCATATTGTTTTGGAAGCGGATGCGTAAGCATGCCAGCTTCAGCTAAGCGTTCTAATACCCAATCGTAGAACGGTCGCTGGTCTTCAAATTCCAGTGTGCAAATTGAGTGAGTAATGCCTTCAAACGCATCTTCAAGGGGATGTGCAAATGTGTACATGGGATAGATGCACCACTTGTCACCAGTGTTGTGGTGGTGCGCGCGTTTAATGCGGTAAATCGCTGGGTCACGCAGATTGATGTTAGGCGAAGCCATGTCGATTTTGGCACGCAGTACCATGCTGCCATCGGCATGTTTGCCATCGCGCATTTCGCGGAACTTGCTTAGATTGTCTTCAATTGAGCGGTCACGCCAAGGGGAATTTTTACCGGCTTCAGTCAACGTGCCACGATTAATGCGCATTTCATCCGCGGATTGTTCATCCACATAAGCTTTGCCAGCGCTGATTAAGGCTTCAGCTGCTTGGTACATCATTTCAAAATAGTTACTCGCATAATACAAATGCGATTGTCCAAAAGCATTCCAGTCGAAGCCCAGCCATTGCACCATCTCGGTGATGCTATCAACGTACTCTTGCTCTTCTTTTTCAGGATTGGTGTCATCAAAGCGCATGTGGCAAACGCCTTCGTAATCGATAGCCAAGCCGAAGTTCAAGCAAATGCTTTTTGCATGGCCAATATGCAAATAGCCGTTTGGTTCTGGCGGGAAGCGTGTACGAATTTTTGCTGGATCAGGTTGACCGGCGGCATGATGTGCAGCGTCGCCCGGTGTGCCTGCCCAGCGGCGGCTTGCGTTGGTGCCGTTTGCTAAATCACGGTCAATAATGCCGCGAATAAAATTAGATGCGGGCGCGATCGGTGTTTTTTCTGATGACATAGTAAATATATTAAATAGATTAACCATCATTTTACACCGTGAGACGCTTTACGTGGCGTGTTCCTTCATGATGTCGGTGATAAGCCATGCTAAACTCTCGTTCAATATGATTAACGCACTGACATTCCCAATTTTGCGCTTACTTGCTGATGGCCGATTTCACTCAGGTGAGGACATCGCTCAGCATTTTAAGGTGACGCGCACCACTGTCTGGAGCGCAGTTCAAGAAGCCCAGTCATTGGGTGTTGAGGTGTTTTCGGTGCGTGGTCGAGGATATAAACTGCCCGAACCAATTCTCATGCTCAATCAAGATGAAATTCTGAATGCCATCGGTCAAGAACGTGCTTGGTTTAAGTTGGAAGTGCACGATACGCTTGAATCGACCAATACCTATTTAATGAAGAAAGCCAATCAAAGCCAAGTGCAAATGCTGGGTGGGCAAGTTGCAGCACACGCGACTTGTGTGGTGACGGAATTACAAACAGCTGGGAAAGGCCGCAGAGGCCGTGCATGGCAGGCTGGGTTAGGTGCCAGTTTAACTTTCTCGCTATTGTGGCGTTTCCAAATGGGCGCATCAGCGCTTTCTGGGTTGAGTTTGGCGGTGGGTGTGGCTTTGATTCGCGCATTTCGAACATTGGGTATTTCAAATGCAAAACTCAAGTGGCCAAATGACGTGCTGATCGAAACGCCGGTTGAAAAACAAAAATTAGCGGGTATCTTAATTGAGCTACAGGGCGATATGGATGGCCCAAGTGCGGCAGTGATTGGGGTGGGCATTAATCTTCGCTTGCCTGAAAACGTCGCACGCAATATCGACCAGCCATTTACATATGTTTATAAGATTAAGCCAGAAGCGGCGAACCCTAATCTCTTGCTTGGCACTGTGCTTAAACATATGGCTGAAGTCTTGAGCGCTTTTGAGCAAAATGGCTTTGAAGCCCTGCGCGAGGAGTGGATGCAATACCATGCTTATCATCATCAGTCTGTGCGCATGTTGATGCCTGATGGCCGTGAAGTCTTAGGTGAGGTGATTGGCGTTGCGAGTGATGGTATTTTGCTGGTGAATACACCACAAGGTGAGCAACGTTTTTCAGCAGGTGAAATTAGTTTAAGAGGTGTCTCGCAATGTTAGCAATAGATTCTGGCAATACACGCACCAAGTGGGCGGTATTTACCGATGATGGCCGTATTCAAGATGCTGGTGTTTGCTTAAACGCCGAGCTTGGAGGGTTTGTAATGCCTGCAAGCTGGAAATTTTGCAAACGTGCCATTGTTGCTAATGTGGCAGGTGAGGACGTTGCTGTAAGCATTACGGCATTATTAAAAAAAGCAGAGATTGCTTTTGTGCGGGCGAAAGCTCAGGCTGAAATGCTAGGCTTGCTGAACAAATACGAAAAGCCAGAAAGCTTAGGCGTTGACCGCTGGGCTGCCTTAGTTGCATCATTTAAACGGTATCTCAATCAGCCAGCTTGCTTGGTGGTGAATGCGGGAACAGCCCTCACTATTGATGCCATCTATCAGAACGCTTTTATTGGGGGGCTGATCGTGCCAGGTTTTAGCATGATGCAGAATGCTTTATTGCAAAATACAGCAACGGTTAATCCACAAAACGGTCAAGCTAAAACCTTTCCGCTCAGCACTGCTGATGCGAGTTATAGCGGCGTTTTAACAGCGACTGTAGGCGCAATTGTGATGCAGGCAGATAAATTGGAATCGCATTGCCAAGATGTACCAACGGTTGTGATGACGGGTGGCGATGCGTTTATGCTCATGCCTATTTTGACGCAAGTGTTTGGCGCAAAGCCTGTGCTAGCTGAACATTTAGTGTTAGAAGGTTTGTATTTGATGGGGAGTACAAAAGCATGAGACGTCATGTGATTCTTTTGGTTTTGTTAAACATCATTATTTTTGCCTACTTTGAACGGCCAGATGCCGCTTCAAATAATGCACGTCAAGCTTTGCCAGAATTAAATCCTAACAAAATTCAGTTGCTGAGCGACACGCAGCTTAAAGCTTTGCCAGCAGTTAAAGTCACCTCAGCTAGTGAGTAAATGATATGAGCATTTCTATTGAAACACGTCCTCCATTCCCCCCGTTTACTCGCGAAACTGCGATCCAAAAAGTACGGATGGCTGAGGATGGTTGGAATAACCGCAGCCCAGAAAAAGTGGCTTTGGCTTATACCGTGGATAGTATGTGGAGGAACCGAAATGAATTCCCCCGAGGCCGCGTCGAGATAGTTGAGTTCTTAAAGCGTAAATGGGCTAAAGAGCATGAATATCGATTGATTAAGGAACTGTGGGCGTTTGAAGGTAACCGGATTGCGGTACGCTTTGCCTATGAGTGGCATGATGATGCAGGCCAGTGGTGGCGCTCATATGGCAACGAGAATTGGGAGTTTGATGAGAACGGCCTGATGCAAAAACGCTATGCGAGCATTAATGATTTAGCGATTGAAGAATCAGACCGTTTATTTCATTGGCCGCAGGGAAGGCGGCCCGATGATCACAAAGGGCTCTCAGAATTAGGATTGTGAGTAATAAAAAGGAGGCTTTAGGCCTCCTTTTTAATTAACGCGATTACCTTTTCTTAATATATAAATCAGTAATCGTGCCTTCTTTCATTTCAGCCGCAAAACACACAGTCTCTGAAAGCGTTGGGTGAGCATGAATCGTTAAGCCTAAGTCATGGGCATCTGCACCCAATTCAATCGCCAACACAGCTTCCGCAAGCAATTCTCCAGCATTTACGCCAACAATGCCGGCACCAATCACGCGGTGTGTGTCTTTATCGAAAATCAGCTTCGTTGAGCCCTCGGTGCGTGCAATGGAAAGCGCACGTCCACTAGCCGCCCAAGGGAAGCTGGCTTTTTCGATATTGAGGCCCTTAGCTTTCGCTTCGGTTTCAGTCACGCCAGCCCAAGCCACTTCAGGGTCGGTATAAGCGACTGATGGAATCACCATCGCTTGGAATTCAACCTTATGGCCGGCAATGACTTCAGCCGCTACTTTGCCTTCGTGAGTGGCTTTGTGCGCCAACATGGGTTGGCCGACGATATCGCCAATCGCGAAGATATGCGGCACATTGGTGCGCATTTGTTTATCCACATTAATAAAGCCGCGCTCATCAACTGCTAAGCCTGCATTTTCAGCGCCAATGTTGAGGCCGTTGGGGCGACGACCAATTGACACCAATACGCGGTCGTAAACTTCTATGCCTTTCGGTGCATCAGTGTTGCCGTTGACGCCTTCAAAGCTCACATAGATGCCGTCTTTTTTAGCTTCGATATTCGCTACTTTGGTATTGAGCATAATCGCTTCAAAACGCTTTTCCATCCGCTTTTGTAATGTGCGCACTAAGTCGCGGTCGCAACCTTGAATAAGGCCATCAGTAAATTCTACTACGCTCACCTTTGAGCCAAGCGCATCGTAAACCGTCCCCATTTCAAGGCCAATAATGCCGCCGCCAATGACGAGCATGCGTTTTGGCACATCAGCCAAGGCTAATGCCCCAGTTGAGTCCATGATGCGTTCATCATCTGGTGCGCCAGGGAATTTGGTGGCTTGTGAGCCCGCTGCAATAATCGCGTTTTCAAAGCCAACTTTTGTGACTTTGCCGTTAGCGTCTGTTACGGCGATTTGGTTAGGGCTGGTGAATTTACCTAAGCCTTGTACCACAGTTACTTCACGTTGTTTGGCCATCGCTGCTAAACCGCCTGTGAGCTTGCCTACAACGTCGTTGGCTTTCCATGTGCGGAGTTGTTCAAGGTCGACATTGGCCTTACCAAAAGATACGCCGTGATGTGCTGTTTCTTCTGCTTCCGTAATCACTTTGGCCGTGTGCAAAAGTGCTTTAGATGGAATACATCCAACGTTTAAGCAAACGCCGCCTAGTGTTGAATAGCGCTCGATTAAGACGACTTTTTTGCCTAAGTCAGCGGCGCGGAAAGCAGCGGTATAGCCGCCAGGGCCGGAGCCAAGCACAACGACTTCACAAGTGATGTCATTGTCGCCTTGAGGTGCTGCGGGTGTTGGCGCGCTTACTGATGGGCTTGCTGGCGCACTTTGTGGTGCAGCGGGTTCAGCTTTTGGGGGCTCTGTATTAGCTGTTGTGGTGTTCGCGCCAGCCTCTGCTTCTAGCACCAGGATTAGTGTGCCTTTAGCGACTTTGTCGCCTACTTTAATTTTAATTTCTTTGACCACGCCAGCATCTGAAGATGGAATATCCATCGATGCTTTGTCTGACTCAAGCGTGATTAAAGAATCTTCTTTTGCAATGGTGTCGCCTACTTTAACCAATACCTCGATAACGTCAACGCTATCGAAGTTGCCAATATCAGGGACGATGACTTCTACTAAATTGCTCATGCCAACCCCTTAAAGTAACAAGCGACGAACGTCGGACAACATCATGCGCAAGTGGCTAGTGAAACGCGCACCATCTGCACCGTCAATCACGCGGTGGTCGTATGAAAGAGACATTGGCAAGATGAGGCGTGGCTCAAAGCCACCTGTTTCTTTGTTGTAAACAGGTTGGAATGTTGAGCGTGATACGCCCAAAATCGCCACTTCAGGGCAATTGATAATTGGCGTAAACATGGTGCCGCCAATTCCGCCCAAGCTAGAAATAGTGAAGCAACCGCCTTGCATTTCTTCAATCTTCAACTTGCGTTCACGGGCTTTACCAGACAAGTCTGCCAAGTCACGCGCAATATCGAGCACATCTTTTTTATCGACATCCCGCACCACAGGGACTACCAAGCCGTCTGGCGTGTCGCAAGCAAAGCCGACGTTGAAGTATTGCTTCATAATCAAGCTGTCGCCATCTGCTGAAAGCGATGCGTTAAAGTTCGGGTAAGTCCTTAGCGCATTCACAACAGCTTTCATCAAGAAAGCGAGTAGCGTTAATTTAGCGCCACGTTTTTCAGCGTCAGCTAACATCGACTTACGGAATTCTTCCAAGTCGGTAATGTCAGCTTCGTCGAATTGCGTCACGTGAGGCGCAGTCACCCAGTTGCGGTGCAAGTTAGCGCCAGATAATTTCTTGATGCGTGAAAGTGGTTTGTTTTCAATTTCGCCAAACTGACTAAAATCAATCACTGGCATTGCCAATGTGGTTAAACCAGACCCCATATTTTCAGAGCGCGGTTTTGCAAGTTCGCCTTTGACAAAGGCTTGCACGTCCTCTTGGCTAATGCGGTTTTTAGGGCCGGTGCCACGCACCAAGCTTAAGTTCACACCGAGTTCACGTGCGAATTTACGTACCGATGGACTCGCGTGTGCCAATTTACCATCTGCAGCCACTGCGCTTGCACCAATTGGATTAGGCGTGGCTTGTGGTTGAATGACTTTAGGCACTTCAGGCACAGGGCGTGATGGCTCTGGAATGGCGACTGGTTTTTCGTCAACCGTTACAGTAGCAACCACAGGCGTTGTGCTTGGCTGTGCGGCTGGCTTTTCTGCAGGCGCATCCTCGGATGCGTCTAGCGTTAAAATTAAACCGCCTTGCGCTGCTTTGTCGCCCACTTTCATGCTGATACTTTTGACTACGCCACCGAATGGCGCAGGGATGTCCATTGACGCTTTGTCAGATTCTAAAGTGATGAGTGAGTCATCTTTTGCAACAGTGTCGCCTTCTTTTACAAGCAATTCGATGACGTCAACGCTATCAAAGTTACCAATATCCGGGACAAGAACTTCTTTAATTGCCATGCTGTTATTCCTTAAGAGAGTCTTCTCTGTGTAAGCTAAATTGCTGCTTAAACTGTTGTTGGATTAGGGCGGCTTGCGTCGATTTTGTATTTCTTAATCGCTTCAGCAGCTTTGCTTGCAGGCAGTTTGCCTTCGTCCGCTAATGCTTTAAGCGCGGCAAGCACCACATAATATCTATCCACCTCGAAGAAGCTACGCAGCGCTTCACGACTATCACTGCGGCCATAACCATCAGTACCGAGTGACACAAAACGTTGTGGCACAAAGTTACGGATTTGGTCTGCAAATGATTTCATATAATCGGTTGATGAAATCACTGGGCCTTCTGCACCGCTCAAGCATTCAGCCACGTAGCTGAGTCTTGGTTTCTTCTCTGGATTGAGCATGTTCCAACGTTCAGCATCTAAACCTTCACGACGTAACTCAGTGAAGCTTGTGACGCTCCAAACATCAGGTGAGACACCCCAATCTTTTTCAAGCATTTCAGCTGCTGCGATGACTTCTCGTAAGATCACGCCACTGCCCATCAATTGTACTTTAGGGCCTTTAGCTTTTGATTTGCTAAATGCGTACATGCCTTTAAGGATCCCAGCCTCTGCGCCTTTTGGCATTTCCGGGTGGCTGTAGTTTTCATTCATTAAGGTGATGTAGTAATACACGTCCTCTTGGTTCTGCACCATACGGCGCATACCTTCTTGAATAATGACCGCGAGCTCGTAGCCAAATGTTGGGTCGTAAGACACACAATTTGGAATTGTGGCTGACATCAAGTGGCTATGGCCATCTTCATGTTGTAAGCCTTCGCCGTTTAATGTGGTACGGCCAGCAGTTGCGCCGAGTACAAAGCCGCGTGCACGTGAGTCTCCCGCTGCCCAAGCTAAGTCACCAATACGTTGGAACCCGAACATTGAGTAGAAGATATAGAACGGAATCATTTGAGTGCCGGTAACGCTGTAAGCGGTTGCCGCTGCAATCCATGAGGAGAATGCGCCCGCTTCGTTAATGCCTTCTTCCAAAATCTGACCGTCTTTTGATTCTTTGTAGAACATCACTTGGTCGTTATCTTGTGGCTCGTATAATTGGCCAGCAGATGAGTAAATTCCCAATTGACGGAACATGCCTTCCATCCCAAATGTACGGGCTTCGTCAGGCACAATAGGCACGATGTATTTGCCGATTTGTTTATCGCGCACTAATGTTGAAAGAATGCGTACGAATGCCATCGTGGTTGAGATTTCACGATCACCAGTGGCGGTGAGCATATTCTCAAACGCTGAAAGCTCAGGTACGACAAGCTCGTTACCTTTACGGCGGCGCGCTGGCACAGAACCGCCCATCGCTGCGCGACGCTCTGCCATGTAAACCATTTCTGGAGAGTCTGCAGGTGGTCTGTAGAAAGACAAGCTTTCAACTTGTTCGTCTGTGAGTGGTAAATCAAAGCGGTCGCGGAATGCTTTCAACGAAGCAATATCCATGCTCTTTTGTTGGTGCGTCGTATTTTGTGCCTCGCCAGCATCACCCATGCCGTAACCTTTAACCGTCTTCGCTAAGATGACGGTTGGTTGGCCTTTGTGCTGTGTTGCTGCTGCGTAAGCTGCGTAAACTTTGTGAGGATCGTGACCGCCACGGTTTAAGCGCCAGATGTCTTGGTCAGACATGGCCGCGACCATTTCCTTCAATTGCGGATATTTGCCGAAGAAGTGTTCGCGTGTATAGGCGCCGCCCTTGGCTTTAAAGTTTTGGTATTCGCCGTCCACACACTCTTCCATGCGTTTTTTGAGCAAGCCATCTTTATCCATGGCAAGCAGTGGGTCCCAATAGGAACCCCAAATCACTTTTAATACATTCCAGCCAGAACCGCGGAAGTCAGATTCCAGCTCCTGGATGATTTTGCCATTGCCGCGCACGGGACCGTCAAGACGTTGCAAGTTGCAGTTAATCACGAAAATAAGATTGTCTAATTTCTCACGCGAAGCGAGTGAAATAGCACCTAATGATTCAGGCTCGTCCATTTCACCGTCGCCGCAGAATACCCAAACCTTGCGGTCTGATGTGTCTGCAATCCCACGGTCGTGTAGGTATTTCAAGAAGCGTGCTTGGTAAATCCCTTGCAATGGACCTAAGCCCATTGAAACGGTTGGGAACTGCCAGAAGTCAGGCATTAACCAAGGATGTGGGTAGCTTGATAAGCCATTGCCACCTGTTTCTTGGCGGAAGTTATCCATTTGGTCTTCTGTTAAGCGACCTTCTAAGAATGCACGTGCATACACGCCTGGTGATGAGTGACCTTGGAAGAATATTAAGTCGCCACCGAATTTATCATTCGCTGCGCGGAAGAAGTGGTTAAAGCCTACGTCATATAAAGTTGCTGCAGATTGGAAGCTAGCAATGTGACCGCCCACGCCTGGGGATTTCTCGTTAGCGCGAAGTACGGTCATGATGGCGTTCCAACGAATCAGCGCACGAATACGACGCTCCATATCGGGATTGCCGGGTAATCTTTGTTGCAAATGCGTAGGAATCGTATTTACGTACGCAGTAGTTGCATTGTAGGGTAGGTAAGCACCGGAGCGGCGCGCTTTATCAATCAGAGTTTCTAATAAGAAGTGCGCACGTTCGGTTCCCTCGTTGGCCAATACCGCATCAATGGCTTCAAGCCATTCTTGGGTTTCTTGTGGGTCAATATCGGGGGTAAATGCCATGTGGTGGTTCTCCAGGAAACTTTTAGACTGGTCTAAAAGGTATAATCAACTAGACGTATTACAACGCTAGGTCGTTTATCATTTAATGCTTAAATCAATAAGAGATTGATTGGCTAACCTTCATCATCGCTTTTTTGACTGATTTGGTCAAGTTTTGGCCGGGTTTTGCTAGATAAATCAATTGCATAAATATTGTTTATTTAGCGAAATTAATGAAATTTAACGACATTTAAACGAATATAGTGAGGTTTTTGCATGTCCATTACCCTAAAACAAAATTTAGCCATCGCGGATGAGAAATTATTAATCTCTCAATCACATCTTTTATTTGTGTTGCCTGCTGAGCGCCCTAAAAATTTACCGTTTTCTGATATTTTGGATGCCAAGCTTAGACGTACCAGCAAGAAATATACCGATTTAAGTAAGTCTGCTGTTGTGGCTGATTTGCCTCATGGTGCTGTGGCAAGCTGGGTCGTGCTGGAGGATGGCTTGTCGCCGTTTAAGCGGCATACCTTATTGCGTAAAGCGATAAAGCCCTTGCTGGATGAAAAACCAAAGGCGCTAGCAATTTCGGTTTTTGGCACAGAAGAAGTGCGTAAACAATCAGCAGAAGATGCGTTTTATGTGGCAAGTGTGAATGCCGCTGAGCTTCCCCAGCGCAAGGGTGCGGAATCGCAAAAAGAGTCTCAGTCACAAGTGTTGGATGTTATGGGGGTGTATGGCTGGCAAGATGTGGATGGTTTTGCGGACATTCAAGCGCTGGTTGCAGGGAATGTATTGACAAGAACACTCACGATGATGCCGCCAAATGAGCTTAATCCTACGCAATATTGCGCTAAAATCGCCGAACTTGCAAAATTGAATGGCTGGCAACATCAGGTCTTTGATATGCCAAAATTGACCCAAATGGGTGCGGGCGCTTTTGTGGCAGTTGGACAAGGCTCTGATCCGCAAGATGCAGCGATTGTGCATCTCACTTATTTACCTAAGGATGCTCAGAAGCACATTGCGCTGGTAGGGAAGGGCATCTGTTTTGATACTGGTGGACATAATCTTAAGCCGGCTAAATATATGAGCGGCATGCATGAAGATATGAATGGTTCTGCTGTGGCTTTGGGTGTGTTGCTTGCTGCTACAAAAGCGAAATTACCAATCAAGATTGATTGCTGGCTCGCAATTGCGCAAAACCACATTGGACCGCTTGCCTATAAACAAAACGATGTGGTGACCGCGCTCAATGGCACCACCATTGAAATCGTGCATACCGATGCCGAAGGTCGCATGGTGTTGGCGGACACATTGACGTTAGCTTCCCGTGAAAAACCAGACTGGATGGTGGACTTTGCAACACTGACAGGTAGCATGGTGAGTGCTTTAGGTGACCGTTACAGTGGTGTCCTAGGTAACAAGCCTGAACTACTTTGTAAAGCTGTAGGTGTAGGGGCTGCTGTGGGTGAGCGGGTTTGCGCCTTCCCATTCGATGATGACTATGACGAGGATCTGGAGAGCAGCATTGCTGATGTAAAACAATGCACGTTAGAGGGCGGCGCCGACCACGTTCATGCTACTCGGTTCTTGGCGAAGTTTATTGAGAACGACACCCCGTGGTTGCATGTGGATCTTTCTTCATACAACCGCAAGGGTGGGTTAGGTGCTGTGTCAAGTGATGTCAACGGATTTGGTGTTGCGTTGACGTTTGAACTTCTTAAGCGGTATTAATTAAAAGGGAAGGCGACGATCGATTTAATGACCCAGTCGTCTTCCGCTTTTTGGTAGCCGTGGCCGATGCCAAAATTTACATCCATCCCTTTTACCTTAAAGTCAGCTGCTAGATAGGTAGTGTGCTCTTGGTTTTTCCAGCCTTGTAGATTACTGACCGGCCCTAATCCTGCATAGTGCTCAACGCCCAGCTCAAGATCTTCATTGATTTTGCGCTTGATCATGAATGCAGGCTCAAAACTCGCTGTGTGCATCCCGCCTTTTGAAAGCGGGATCTCCACGATTGGATTAACGACAAATGTCCATTCGTCTATATGGGTGCCAATGACTGGACGCAACTCCATGTTCCACATAGAGTCGGTGACCTTAAGTGTGCTATACCCAAATTCAGTGTTGAGTCCCCAAAAGAAATGCTCATCCTCTGCTTGTTGGTGCATATATTTAAGGCGTGGCCGAAGTTCTGTGAGATAAAAGTTCCCATCACTGGATAATGCGGTTGGAACATAGAGACCGGCTTCAAACTCTTTGTTGATGCCATAAGAAAACTCCGCCTGCGCCTGAAAGCGATGGTTTGACACAAGCTCACCAGGGTGACTGACCGCTGTTGAACCTTGTGGTACGTAGTTTAGATGGAGCTCTAATCCGTACTCGCCTGGTGCATTCATTTCATCTGTGTATACCTGAATCTCGTCAGGCGCTCCAAAAGCGTTGGCCGACGCAAGGGTACTTAATGCGATGATGGATGCGTATAGTTTTTTCATGTTATTTCTCGGTCGCAAATTAATAGTTAATGATAGTCGTTCTTCGGGATGGCGAAATATTTTTTACTGATACAACCAAGCCCCTAGGCTTAGCAGCATTCTCTGATAACGCTGCCCATTTAAAATGGCATCTAGATTTTGATAGGCGAAATTGTCGCACGGTGAAATCAGGAACTGTGATAGCCATTCTAAGTCTTGAATAATGCTAAGCGTGTCTCGATCTGTCGCGCGATAGCCACTGTAGGCGAGTGCGCTTGCAAGCCGACTATTCGCAAGCTTCATGTGGTAAATCGCAGGTGTGTGGTTGACCCTCTTTAAGATTTCTTGATTCTCCTGCATGCTGGTGAGTGCTTCTTGCATGATTTGCTTCGTGGTCGGCGGCTGTTTATAGCGCTTGATATTCATGGCCTGTGTATGAGTTTTAATCAAGGGCTGTGGACGTAAGTAACGATAGCCCATCTGTGCCTTACTGCCGTTTTCAATGCTTAATGGAATGTCTTGCTGCAATGCTAATGCGAGTTCAAACAGGTGATAAGCATTGCCTTGCTTGAGTTTGATCTCTAACTCTTCAATGGGGCAGATATGTTCGCAGGCTTTGTCAGTAGAATTTTTGAGGTCGCCAATATCCACAGAAACCTCAATCACTGAGTCGTCGGGATATTGAAGCAACCAGTCAGTGCGAACAACATCCACGATAAACACGGGTTTGAGCGAATCTCTTAAGCGGAGATCGGCAAAGATATTTTTTAAATGTGGCTCGGTAATCTTGTTAAAGTCAGGCTCGTTTCTGGTGAGCAAGTCCTCCCACTCGAGTCGCTGATGCAAGCCGCCCACAGATTGCCCGGTACTTTTGATCGCTTGAAACCAGCTTCCCGCCATGCTTCGGACACGTAAGTTGAGACCTGCATCCAGTAAAGATAGATCCGGGGTGTCGTAATAGATGCTGACGAGTTTGCGTGTCCACGGCGCCTCTATTAAACGCTCAGTAATAGCAGGGTGCTTGTTTAAGAGGTGCGCGCTGGATTCTGCAATGCGAAGCTTGAGTTCGATTTCGTTGGCCATGAGTTGCTATTGTGGCTTGAGCGAGACGGCTAGGATGACTAAAGCATCTCAGGAGAGATAACCGCACGAATGATCGCTTGCTCTTCCTCTGCACGAATTCGGCTAGCAATCCACCAAATTGAGGTTTTTTTGACGCACCAGAAGTGTGTTTTACGCGTCATGGCGATGGCCGCTGCCACACCTAAGGTGGGTTGGTGGCCGACAATCAATACGGAGCCTTTGCTCGTATCCCAGTTGGCTGCTTTCAATAAATCGTGAGGGGAGCCGCCAGGTGCAAGTTCGGGAAGTGTTGTAAACGGAAGTTCAAGCGCGCTCGCAGTTTGCTGGGCGCGCTTGGCAGGGCTCACCAAGATCTGTGTATCTTTAGGCAAGCGGGGCTTAAGCCAGTCCGCCATTTTTTTGGCTTGCTCATGACCCTTTTCAGTAAGTGCACGTTCGTCATCTGGGTAGCCCTCTTCGGCTTCCGCGTGACGCCATAAAATTAGTTCCATCGTCGGGATTGATTTCGTTCAAATGTATGTAAAAATGGTATAGCGAAAAATGATTTTTTGAAAGTGATTTTTCGCCTGATTGGCCCGTAAACGCTTTGTCTCGAGAAATGAGTGATGATTTGAATTTGGATGTTTATTTACCCCGTTTTGCCCAGTTCCTGCTGAGCGGCGATGACCCGAGAGCTTTTGCTAAGCTATGCGCAGTCGGCACATGGGAGGTGGATGCTAAGCATCCCATCGAGGCAAGCCTTTGCAAGCAGTTTGGTATAAAAAAGCAGGCGGATTGGCCTTTGGCACCGCTTGCATTGATGGGTGAGGGTGAAGAGCAAAAAACAGGGTATTGGTTGTTAGCGCATCCCGTACATTTTGTGTTGCAGCGTGACTACTTTACCCTAGGTGATCTAGTGCGTTTAAGCACGGATGAAGTGAAGTCATTGTCAGCAGATCTCAATCAACACTTCGCGCAAGAGGGCTTCAGTTTCTTGCCAAGTAAGGCGGGTGATTTTCTATATCTGCATGTGAATGGTGATGTGGATGTCACCACTTTTTTGCTGTCTGAAGCCATGGGGCGGGATGTTGGCAAGCATATGCCATCGGGCAAAGATGGCATGAAACTTCAGGCTTTACTCAATGAAGTGCAAATGCTTTTGCATGACCATCCAATGAATCAGGCGCGGGAGCAAAACGCCTTGTCGCCCGTGAATAGCCTTTGGCTTTCTGGTGGCGGACGTGTTGAGTCAATGAATCAGTCAGCGAAAGAGTTAAGTGTTCAATTTTTTGCGAGCGACATCTTTAGTTTTGGGTTAGCCAAGTGGGCTGGCATCCCTTGCCAAACATTAGCGGCAGCTGATAGGGCATTAAAGCCAGCAGGTGATGTGGTGGTGGTGACGGATAACCATGACTTGGAACGGGATTGGTTTGCACCGTTATTGCAAAGGCTCAAGAAAAAAGAGCTTAAGGCCCTGCGCTTTCATTTTGATGTGCACGGCATGACGTTTACGCTAAACCTTAAATCGCTCGATACTTGGAAGTTCTGGCGGAAGGCATCGCCAATCTCTTCTTATTTTAATGTAGTGGACGCTTAAACAATGGTCAGTATTGTGAGACGTTCTTTTAATATGGATGTGGCTGATGGTTTGGCCAAAGATGGTGTGATGCCCCTCTTGGCAAGGGTATTGGCGGCGCGGGGCATTGCTCAGTCCGCACAGCTCGATGTATCACTCGCTAAACTGGTTCCTCCCGAGCGGCTTACTAATGCGCCCCAGATGGCGGTATTATTTGCTGATGCGATCGCACAGAAGCAGTCCATCTTAGTGGTCGGGGACTATGACTGTGATGGCGCCACGGCCACGGCGGTTGCGATGCGTGGGCTGCGAAGCATGGGCGCATCGGTCGACTATCTAGTGCCCAACCGTTTTGAGTATGGTTACGGCTTAACCCCTGAAATTGTTGAGCTCGCTGCAAAGGCCAGTCCCGATATCATCATCACGGTCGATAATGGTATTGCGAGTGTAGAAGGCGTCGAAAAAGCGAACAGTCTAGGCATCAAGGTGCTCGTCACAGACCACCATTTGCCGGGGGATGAAAAACCAGCCGCAACCTGTATCGTGAACCCGAACCAGCGAGGGTGTGATTTTCCGAGTAAAAACCTAGCAGGCGTCGGCACGATTTTTTATGTGATGCTGGCGCTTCGTGCTGAGCTTCGAAGTCGCGGCGTGTTTACTGATAAGCCAGAACCTAACCTAACGGAGCTCTTGGATATCGTGGCGCTTGGCACGGTGGCTGACTTGGTGAAGCTTGATGACAATAATCGTATTCTGGTGGAACAGGGATTGCGCCGTATTCGCGCGGGTAAAGCATGCCCAGCCATTCGCGCGCTTCTTAAATTAGCCGGGCGAGATGCCTCAAAAGCCAACGCGCAGGATTTAGGTTTTAGCGTGGGGCCAAGGCTCAACGCTGCCGGGCGGCTCGATGACATGGCGCTCGGCATTGCCTGTTTGATTTCGGATGATGAAACTGAAGCTACTGTCATGGCGCAGCGACTTCATACCATGAATTTAGAGCGCCGGGCGATTGAAGCAGATATGCAGGAGGCGGCGAGTATTTCTTTGGAAGAAGTCGATGTCAGCGGCCAATTTAGTTTGAGTATTTTTGAGCCGGATTGGCACCAAGGCGTGATTGGTATTTTGGCCTCGCGTGTCAAAGAGCAATTTCACCGCCCGGTGATTGCCTTTGCATTAGGGGGTGATGGCAACCTCAAAGGCTCTGGGCGCTCGATTAAGGGCTTACATTTGCGTGACGCTTTGGATCTTGTTTCGAAACGGCATCCAGATTTAATTCTAAAATTTGGGGGTCACGCAATGGCAGCTGGTCTGACGATCCCGCATCACGGCTTTGATCGATTTAAAACCGCTTTTGAAGAGGTCGCAGCGAGTTTGCTCACGCCGGCTGACTTAGACGCGGTGATTGAAACCGATGGCTCGCTGGCCGCGCATGAGGTGGACTGGGATGTGGCTGTCGCACTTGATAAACAAGTCTGGGGACAGGGCTTTCCAGCCCCACTCTTTAGTGATGAATTTTTTGTGAAGTTGCAAAAGGTCGTCGGTGAGCGGCATTTAAAGCTTTCGCTCCAAAAGGTGGATGATCAAACGGGCCGCATGTTCGATGCGATCTATTTTCAGCAGGCCACCTTCTTGCCGCCCAAAGTACAGGTCGTGTATGAGCTTCAGACCAACGAGTTTAACGGTCGCCAGGGTGTGCAGCTCAATATACGCCATTGTGCGCCGCTTGAGTAATGCCGTGTCCAAGCGTAGAATTCGCGTCATATTTAAAGGGTTGAAATATGCGCCGTAAGCTTGTTGTTGCGAATTGGAAAATGCATGGGTCGATTGCTCAAAACCAGCAGTTGTTCGAGGCGTTCAAACAAAAACTCGCGCATATTGATCATGTCGATTTCGCGGTCTGTGTGCCATACCCTTACCTCTTTCAAGCGCAGGTCGTCCTAGGCGGCACGAATATCGCCTGGGGGGCGCAGAACGTGGGTAAATATCCTGTCGGCGCCTATACCGGTGAGGTGGCAGCCAGTATGCTGCGTGACTTCGATGCAAGTTACGTTATCCTAGGTCACTCTGAACGCAGCACGGCTTACTGCGAGAGCGGTGAGAATATCGCGGCTAAATTTGTGACGGCAAAAAATGCAGGCTTAACGCCGATTTTGTGTGTGGGGGAAACCTTGCAAGAGCGTGAGGCTGGGATGGAGCAAGCGGTGGTCGCCGAGCAGTTAGACGCGATTTTGCTCAGCCAAGGCGGCGCGATCTTTGATCATGCTGTGGTGTCGTATGAGCCGATCTGGGCGATCGGCACGGGCTTAAGTGCGACGCCTGAGCAGGCGCAGAGCATGCACGAGTTCATCCGTCGACGCATTGCTGCTTACGATGCCAAGGCTGCGAATAGCTTGCGCATCCTCTATGGGGGTAGCGTAAATCCCGTAAATGCGTCACAATTACTAGTTATGCAGGATATTGACGGCGGCCTCATCGGACGCTGTTCATTAGATGCGAACGATTTTGAAAAAATTTGTCTTGCTGTAGCTTCAGCGCGTTAGTCAGTTTAAGCCTATTTGGAAAATAAGAGATTATGGAAAATTTAGTCACAGTGATTCACGTATTAGCAGCCGCTGGTGTGATTGGCCTCGTTCTATTGCAGCACGGCAAGGGTGCTGATATGGGCGCAGCTTTTGGCAGCGGGGCATCAGGTAGCCTATTTGGTGTGAGCGGTTCATCTAATTTCATGAGCCGTGCCACAGCGATCTGCGTGGCTGTGTTCTTCACAACGAGTTTAACGCTCGCTTATCTGTCTGGTCACCGCGCTGAACGTGTGAGCGTAGTGAAAGCAGTCGCAGCTCAGCAAGCAGCACAAAAACCTGCAGTAGCGCCCGTAGCGCCTGCGCCAGCAAACAAGGAAGTTCCCCAGTAAATAAATTCGCGGCTGTGGTGGAATTGGTAGACACGCCATCTTGAGGGGGTGGTGACGAAAGTCGTGAGAGTTCGAGTCTCTCCAGCCGCACCATATCATACATAAGTTGTTATTAAAATTTGAGCCTGAAGTCTTAAGTAATTTTAACTGAACCAGCTTAGTGTTTATAATTCTCAGTTTTAATCATTGATTCATTGGGTTAGCTTTGAAAAAAGGTAATTTTTAATTGGATAATTTTAAGCTGAAATCATCTTTGTCTCAGGGAATTAATCCTCAAATTGCTGTTGATTTAGGTCATCAACTAAAGTCCGCCAGGACTGCCAAAAATCTTTCTATTACGATTGTTTCTAGAGCGCTTGTCTTGACAGAGAGGCAGGTCAATTGGTTGGAGGTGGGAGAGTTTTCGTCTTTCTATACACCCGACTTTTATGTTCGTGCACTAAAAAAATATGCAGTCTTCCTAGGTTTAGCTGAAGATATTTCGTTATTGTCTGATTCGCTTTTAGAGATGCCGGCAATTAGCTTGCATGAGAGGCTTGTTAAAAAATTAGGTTTGTGGTCTTCTATATCGAATCAATTTAAAGCAAGTAATAGCTATGTTTTTGAGATTCTATTTTTTAAAATTAATAAGCGTTTGTTTAAAATTGTTATTTTGATGATTTTGTGTTTCTTCGTGTTTTGGGGATACATTCAAAGTGAACGTAAAGCGGCTGAAGGAAAGCCTATTGATCTACACCGAGAAGAAGTTGAGAAAGGGCACCTCTAATCAGTCATGCATGAAATTAAATAAGGAGACTGTTTGCGTTATCGATGAGTCCCTTTTTTAATCGTTATTAAATAATAAAAGTACTTTATTTAAAACTGAATCAATAGTCTAGTTTAAATTAACCCTCTGTTTTGATGTATTTTTAAAAAAAAATAACTGGTAAACTGTTCGTTGTTAGTGTGAAGCACGCTTATGTCGTGTAGGTCTAATTCTTTTGAAAGATGAGTGATTTAATGATGGAAGATAAAGAAGGAAATGTATTAATTGGTAAGGGCGTTACCATTACTGGGAATATAACCCTTGCTGGGTCAATATATGTCTATGGGGATGTTAATGGTGAAGTGGTTGCTCAAGAAATTCATGTCGGAGAAGGCGGAAAAGTTACTGGTGATATCAAGGTCGATGTTGCTGATATTCGGGGTGATGTCTCAAACTCATTGGAGGTTAAGAAATCTATAGTGGTTAGATCAACAGGCAAGATTGTAGGCAAGCTTATTTATCAGTCTCTTGAAATCGAGACCGGGGGTGTGATTGATGGTCAAATTGAAAAGGCTAAATCTAAAAATGACTTCGTTGCGCTTGTGGCAAGTAATCCGTTAGCAAAGACAGCAACGAGTGATTGATTTAGCCTCAAAGCTGAAAAGCTGCATTTTTTCACCGAAAAAAATGATCGCTGAAATTTGGAGTCACGATTACAAAGATCTCAGGTTGATCTTTGAGCAGTCCGATGAGTTACATTATTTTTACATCAGAGCAAAAACGCAGAAAATCGCCGCTAAAATGCTTACGCTTTCTCTATTGGGTTTGCTATTTGTTATCTCAGCATTACTGATTCACAATAGCGTCTTGTTATTGAGGTATGGCCGTCTAGAGGCTTCCAATATTGAAGCTCAGCAAAAAAAACAGGAAGCGATTGAGGCGCTAGAGACATTGTCTGGTTCAGACCATGTTGAAGGTAAAAATTTGTCACAAGATCAACTTTTGAATATGGCAAAGATTTATCAGGACAAATTAAAGAAAACTAAGTTATTGGTGCAGTATTCGTCTCATGAGTTGGTTCAGGCTAATAAAGCCCTAGAGTCCGGCCTTAAAGCGGCTGGGATTTCAAGAAGCGACTTGGGTAAAGTTCTGCAAGACAAACAACCTGCCGGACGTGGAGGCCCGTCCAAGGAGCTTTGGCCGGGCTCAGATAAAGATTTAAGCACCTACAAAGATGGGCTGTTAGAAAATCAAAATATTAAAGATTTTATCAATGCGTTACCTTCTACAAATCCTGTGAGTGCCGCATTCATTACCTCCAAATTTGGGCCAAGAATTCATCCGGTCACCGGAAAGCTCACTATGCATGAGGGATTGGATTTTGTTCCTAGCTTTGATCAAAATGCAAAAACTGTGTTGCCCGGTATTATTGAGTCAGCCGAATATGATCCTGCAGGCTACGGAAAAGTGGTGCTAGTCTCCCATCCACACGGCATAAAAACTTTGTACGGTCACTTAGATTCAATTTATGTGGCTAAAGGGCAGAAGGTTGAGGCTGGAACTGTGTTGGGTAAGATTGGAAATACCGGCTTGTCAACTGGCAAGCATTTGCATTTTGAAATTTTAGTGAATGATACAAAGGTAAATCCCTCAATTGTTATGGAAATGGCGAAAAATGTTCAATAAATTTAAAACACAAAGTAGCAGCAAGATTGATAACGTAGAGGCTGGTGACTTAGATCTAGTTGCTGATCTTGAACCTCTGGAGGATAGTGTTGTTTCACAAAAGCCCACCATTATTAGCGAAGGAGCAATCTTTGATGGCAATATTAAAGTGGCTGGTGCTTTGCATTTGGAAGGTAAATTTAAGGGCAACATTAAAGCGGCAAAGGTCACTATCGCTAAGGGTGGTAACTTTAATGGTAAATTAGAAGCGGAAGTCTTAACTATATTTGGCGTAGCAAAAGGTGAGATTTCTTGTTCGAATTTAACTTTAAATAACACCAGTGATGTCTCGGGTAAGCTAGTCTATGAAAAGATTGTTGTTGATGCTGGGGCATCTATCTCAGGTGAACTGATTCATAAGGTTTGATTAACGTAATGTCTACCCAAAATACAGATCCATCTTATATATCAAAGATTTTTAATAATAAGACTTTTAAAGATGTAGAGGATGTGGATAAAGACAATGTCGAATTGGTTTCATTTCTGACCATTGATAGCCTAGCTAAGGTTAATGGAGATATTGAAACTTCAGGAGATGTGGTGATTGATGGCGTGTTTAATGGGAACATTGTTGCAAGAAATCTTAAGGTCACCAAAAGAGGCTGTGTAACTGGGGTGGTGAGGGTTAAAATAGCTGAAATTGCAGGATCTCTAACACCAGAAATTTACGCCTCGGAAAAAACTGTTATATATGAAACTGGCAATGTGACCGGAAAAATAATCTCGAATAAACTTGAAGTCCGCTTGGGCGCTAAATTTTTGGGTACGGTAGAAGAGTTTTCTGTTGTCGAAGCTAAATCCAAACCACAACTATTTAAGTGATCAATGTGTTTGAAAAAATACTGATCCCCGCTTACTAAATACATAATGCTTATAGAGTAAACTTATTGGTCATTGAATGCTTGTTAACTTTCAACGTGTTAGACACACTCAAATCTTCTTATTTGTTCTTTTAACCTTAAATGGCTGTGCTGTTGCCGTGGTCGGCGCGCTTGGCGGCGCAACTGCTTATGTAGGGGATGAAAAGTCGTCTAATCACGAACTTAACAAGCCACAAGTCTTAGGTAACCAATCATCCGACCCCGACATAGTCAAAGACCAAATTTCCCAAGTAGCGCAAACAGAAGTATCAACAACAGCATCTTCCTTAGATACAACAAAGGATCAGCTGGTTTTAGCTGACCCAATGTTATCAAAAGTTCAAACACATGCACAGATTAAAGAGAGTCAGCAATCTATAGAAACTTCAAAGACAAAGTCCAATGATGTTGCCAATAATACATCTATAGATAATTTAACGGCGCATTCTTGGAAAATTATTGGCCAGAAAGATGTGAGAGATTTCTCCTTTAAATCAGACAAGTCAGTGTTTAATTTTACAAAGCGCGGAGTGTTCGAGGCATTTATTTCTTGCAATGTCGTTTCAGGAAGGATGCAAATTGATAACGCTGGAAAGTTTTTTTTAAGTAATCTTCACTCTTCGAATGAGGAATGTGCTAACGCGCGCGATCAAGAGGTTGGCATTATCAATCAGTTGTTGCTTGCTAATAAGTTTGCTATTTACGATCGTACTTTGCTGCTCAGTGCTTATGATGAGCCATTACTGGCATTTAATTCGACTGACCAAAAAATAGACCGAACAACTGCTCATGTTGATCGTAAGATGAGAGTGCATAAAAAGTTAAAATTACCTAAGCATGTTAACCCACATTAGTTGAGTGCTTGATAAGATCATCAGTCTTTTTGGTCAATTTGACATGGTTTACTTATTATATATATTCAGCACGTAATCGGCTTTTTCTATCTGCATGCCAGTGCGTAAGTGAAAATCTGATTAGATACATTTAGCAAGCAGTTAAACTGTATTTCCCTCACTATGTTGGACAACAAGAGTGAAGTACACATTCATCGACCAAAACGGTAATGGTTATTGGCGTTTAAGAATTCATTTTAAACGACGTTTGTTGGGTTGGGGCTTGATTGATTTTAACTCTCTGATGTTGTAAGTCTCTTACTAAATGCATTTTTGGCTATAATTTGTGATATCTATAATGTTAATATGACAACCACATTAAGTAATGTAAATAAAATATGCAAAGGTCGTCCGTGAAAAATATAAAAATCTCTGTTTTCTTGCTGATATTAGCCACGTCTATATCCATGCCAACATTTGCTGACCAGCACAAACATAAGCACGCAAAGCAAAATCATGTGGCTAAAGGTCATGGCGCGAAAATAACGCATAAAAATAAACTAAAATCACAACAAATAAAGTCCGCTAAGGTTTCTGGAGAAATCTATACGGTTAAGCCTCATGATGTGTTCGGGAAGGTTGCTCAGAAATATCAGCCAGCAGGTGTTAGCCTGAAAAAAGTAATGAAAGCAATTTATGCTGATAACAAACAAGCTTTTGTTAATGGTGATCCAAAAAGATTAATTGTTGGGGCTAAACTCCAAATTCCAGCATCGTTAGTTAGGGTTGCAGAAAATCCTGAGGGGGCAACTGTTAAACCTCAAACCAACACATCTTTAACAAAAACAGCACACTCAGGCATTGTTGGTCAAAGTAATCCTACAACTAAAAAATATGCATCAAAAGGATCAAAAGAAGTCCAGTTGCTAGAGGATGATCCTCAAAACCCAGCTTCACAAGCAAGCAAGCCAGAGCAGGTGATCAATCCAACAATAAAACAACCAACAACTGAATCTTCATCTGCATCGTCCCAAGCAAAATTAACTCCAGTGGAGGAAAGTGAAGGTTCAGTAGCGCCAACTCAGCTTTCCTCCGCATCTCAAGAAATACAGACTGTTCAGCCAAGTGGCAATGGAATGATCAATCGTTTTAGTTTGTTGGCTGGATTGATACTTCTTTTTGGATTAATACTTTTTTTGAGAGCTAGATCTAAAAAGGCCCAAAAGGCTCAAAGAGATCTGATTGATCAATTAATGGAAAAAAATAATTTTGATGATGTTTAGTTGAAGTTAAGTATATAAAGTTCAACTGTTAATGGAAAACGAGGGTACTATGAAAACAATATTGAAGGGTTTTGTGGGATATTTAGTTTGTATAAGTTTTTTATCAGGATGCGCAAGTAACTTTATTGATAAGAAGGCTGGTTCCGAATCAGTTTTAGTTGTTGATGCAACCAAAGTATCTACTTGTGAACTAAAAAGTAAAGTAACCTCAAGCGTGCTTGCAAAGATATGGTTTGTGAGTAGAAGTCAAGAAAGTGTTGAAGAGAATCTTCTGGAGATGGCGCGTAATGCAGCTGTGGATGCTGGTGCAGATACGATTGTTAAAGGACATTCTACCAATTTTGGTGAACGCACCTTTGATTTATATAAATGTCGTCATTAACTTAATGACCAACCGGCACCAAGTAAATTAAAAGCCTACCAACTGGTAGGCTTTTTTTAAGTCTATTTTGTGGTTTTTTACGCGAGACACTTCACTCAGCACTAAGAAGGGCTTTTGCCTTAATATTTCAGTGGGTAATTGCTTGGTTTTTATAATTTGATGCCTCATATCGATGATATTGATGACGGTACAGTGAGATTGAACCTGCTTTGTTAGATAGGAAGTTTTGTAGTTTCCCAATTTCAGGTAATGCCGAAGTGCACTTAAGTTAGTTGTTTTAACATTCTTATAAATCAATCCAATCGCTTCTATTTTTTCTATCTTTGTAAATATTGCAGGTTGTACAAGGAATATCAACACGTTCGGGTGTCAGTCCCTTCAACATCAGCCTTGCGTATTTCATTTTTTCACCATTGATAACCTCAATTAATCCTTCCTTGAATGTATTTTTTCCGAAATCTCCCCAGAAATTTCTGCAACACCCTAAGACCTTCCCATCCCAATTAATTTGAGGGGAGTTCCATAATTGATGGCAAATATTAAGCATGGGTTCTTCACCCTTAGCTTTTTTATATTCGTCACGGGTGAGAAATTCTAATTTTGAATCAAGTTTGATTTGCTCCAGATTGGATTGTATGGTTTGTGAATTCCATGCTGTCTTAACCTGAAAGTCCATCTTTAATTCATTGGCTAACTTTCTTGCTTCGTTTATTTGATGCTTATTATGATCAAATAATATGAATTGCCATTTTAGCCTGGGAAGTTGGGAGTTATATTTTCTTTTGATTTCATTTAGTTTTCTAATGTTGCTTAAAACTACGTTAAACTCCCCTCTAATTCTATATTTCTTATAAGTTTCTTGATCTGCGCCATCAATTGAACACGTTAATGATTGAAGTTTGTATTTAACGATAGCATTCAGCATTTCGTCAGTAATATGGTTGAGATTTGCACCGTTATCACAAAATACTTTTATGCCTCTTTCATGGAGATATGCAAGCATTTTTGGTAGTTCTGGATTTAAGAAGACCTCCCCATAATTGGAAATTTCAATTTCTTTTAACCATGGTGAAGCGCCAATCATGACGGTAAGATTTTTAAATTCAAGTAAATTTTGACCAACTACTTTTAAAGTTTCTTTAGTTGTTGTGGGGCAAGCAGGACACCTTAATTGGCAGGCAGACGAAAACTCTAAGCGGATCTTTTGTGGTCTTACAATCTCCTGGTCTAGATTCATTGATTCATTATTAGCCGCTACATATTGAATTTTTTTTAATCTCACTAGCTTATAGTTTTTTTCGCGGGATATGCAGACAGATATTCTATCTGCTCTTTGAGTATCATCATAATATGATAAAAATGCTGGGACTTCTTTAGGGTTGTAACCCATTTCTATTATTCTCAGGATAAGGTCACAGTCAATCAGCCTGGATAAATTTGGATCAAAGCCCCCTGTATGTTTCAATATAGATCGATGATGTAAAATTATATTAAGATCGATATAATTTTTTTTTCGTAATGCATCAAGATGATGAGGCCTAAATTTATGATGGGCTCCTAATTCATCAATTCTTATTCTGCCGCAATAGGCAAGTTTTCTTTTCGAGATTACAAGGGAGTGATACATCAGTAACAGAAAGTTTGGATCATACCAATTATCTGAGTCTAAATAACAGATGAAGCTTCCTCCTGAAAGCTTTAACCCAAAATTTAAAGAATTAGATCTCCCAGGAATATCGGTTGCTATTAATTTAATTCGGCTATCTTCGATTGTTGAATTAAGGGTCAGTTTGTTTTTCGTCAACTCTCCCGGCTCTCTGTCAAAAACAATTATTAATTCAAAGTTCTGATAAGTTTGACAAAGAACAGAATGTATTGACGCATGCCAGTCATGAATTGGATTTTTGACTGTCATAATAATTGAAATCAAATCCTTTTGTTTTAGATTCAACGCATTGTTTAAGTTCTCTGCTAAATAGGTTCTATGTGAAATTAAATCAGGCTCTTTAGGAAGAAATTTTTTTTGTTGACCAATCTCAAGGTAATGACGCAGTGCACTTAAGTTTGTTTTTTTAACCTCGGGATAAATTCTTTCATACCAACTTGGGTCAAAATTGCTATTTGGCCATTTGTTTTCCCAAAGCCCATGATGATAAAAATGCGTCATTGGATCCAACCCCAATTTTTTAATATTGGGGTATTTTCTGAGATAGAACGCTTCATCAAAAACTTTGGCTAGCTCTTCAAGCGGGATGTCTGAAATCATATTTAATCGGTAACTGTCTTTTTTGAAAAAATTTAATTTATTGTTAAATGCTTTTAATCTAGGCCTTTGCTCCAAACAAATCTAACCAATATCTTCTTTGATCGTGATTGGTTGATATGAAGTGGGGGTTCTCTAAACTCTCTTTATTGTAGGTGAGTTCATCACCACTTATATCTACGATGTTCCCTCCGGCTTCATTAAGAATAGCGTGTGCGGCGGCTGTGTCCCATTCCATTGTTGGCGCCAATCTAGGGTAGCAATCAACGCGACCTTCTGCGACGAGGCATATTTTAAGTGAGCTGCCCATGCTAATCACCTGGGGTTGATGGACCTTATCAATTAGTGACTGTGTATCTTTATCGATATGAGAGCGGCTTACCGCAATGATCGGAGTGCTAGATAGTAACTGTTTGGAATGAATGGGTTTTGTTTGACCTTTTGTTTTTAGAAATGCGCCTTCACCCTTGCTTGCGAAATAACATTGATCAATTGCCGGAGCTAAAACCACACCAAGGACTGGGTGACCATCCTCGATGAGGGCTATGTTCACCGTAAACTCGCCATTCTTGTTTATGAATTCTTTGGTGCCATCTAGAGGGTCTACTAACCAGTAATGCTGCCAGTTTTGACGCTCTTTAAAGGGGATGATGACTGACTCTTCTGAAAGCACAGGCAATAGTGGTGTGAGTTGTTTGAGACTATCTTCAATAATCTTACTTGAGGTTGTGTCTGCTAAAGTGAGTGGAGATTGATCCGATTTATGCTTAATCTCAGCATGCTTCATTTGATAAATTTCCATGGTTGCATGACCTGCAGTTTGTGCTATCGCAATGACTTGAGCGGTTAAATCTTTAAACATGAGTAACCTTGATTAATTATGTGTGAACTAGGTAAATTGCACTTTCGAAATATAGTCAAGTTTACTCGTTATTTTATAAATAGATAATCACGATAAACTAAAATCAAAACTATATAATGTTGGATTGAAATGGTTGTTAAATTAAAAATAAAAACAGCTAAATTGGTATAATAATAAACAGCTACATTGGTATAATAACTAATGATTAGAAACTTAGATAAAATTTCTGGAAAAAATATTCTTTTATTGCAGGGACCTATGGGCCCCTTTTTTAAAAGGCTTTCTATCGACCTCACTCTAAGTGGAGCTTTAGTTCACAAGATTAATTTTAATGGCGGTGACTTGCTTTTTTATCCTAGCAAATCCGTCAATTTTTATGGTCCTATTGATGAATGGCCAAGCTTCTTATTAGATTTCCTAAATAAATTTCACATTGATAAGATGGTTTTATTTGGGGATTGTCGAGCTTATCATCAAGATGCAATTGCTGTCGCCAAAATCAACAAAATTGACGTTTTTGTTTTTGAAGAGGGTTACTATCGACCAGATTATATTACTCTTGAAAAGGATGGCGTAAGTAATCATTCTAGGCTTTCGCGCAATCCTAATGACTACAATGATGAGAAATTTGTCCCAGATCATAAAGATCATCAATCAGTTGGGGAATTCTTTTGGCACGTTGCATTCTTTGCTTTTTTTTATTACCTATTTAGTGCCATCTTCTGGCCTATTTTCAACAATTATCGTCATCACCGTAATTTAAAACCAAATGAGCTGATTTATTGGTTGATTAGTTCCTCCAGAAAAGTCTATTTTAGTTGGGTGGAAAGAGATTTTATTCGTTCAATTGTTGAGCCAAACGCGCATAATATTTTTATAGTACCGCTTCAAGTCAACGTCGATAGTCAAATTTTATTCCATTCTAATTATGCTTCGACTAAAGATTTTATTAAGCAAACAATTATTTCTTTTAAGCAGTCAGCACCCAAGGATACGATATTGGTTTTTAAGCATCACCCATTAGATCGTGGTTATCATAATTACACTCGTTATATCAAAGCCCTCATTAGTGATTATCAACTTAGTAATAGAGTGTTTTACGTGTTTGAGCAAAAATTGCCAATTTTATTCAAGTATGCAAGAGGTGTCGTGATTATCAATAGCACTTCAGGATTAGCTGCAATCGAAAAAGGAATTCCTACCAAGGTTTGTGGTGAAGCTGTTTATTCATTGAACGGATTGTGCTTTAGGGGCAGCATGAGTGCTTTTTGGAAGAAGGCGAAATTATTTAAGGTGGATATGTCTCTTTATGCGCGATATAAAAATCACTTAATGTATTGCACGCAGATCAATGGTAATTTCTACAAAAGGCTAGTTTCATCAAAGTTTAAGTCTGGTCTGATGCTTTATGATAAATCCTCAGATTAATTCGATTGGAGATTTTCGGCGATTAGCCCAAGTTCAGCAAACACAGAAGCATTGGTTAGAAGCATCAGAGCTATGGAAGTCTCTTTTTGAGCGATTTCCTGAGTCGTTGGCTTTTCACGACTATGCCAAC
>Ga0214164_1000063_pt1 | contig 72399 bp, 61 predicted proteins | sample TroBogepilimnion_13_FD_153003 | JGI IMG/M metagenome (GOLD analysis project Ga0214164, IMG submission 153003) | Freshwater microbial communities from Trout Bog Lake, WI - Practice 03JUN2009 epilimnion v4 | ecosystem: Environmental > Aquatic > Freshwater > Lake > Epilimnion/Euphotic zone ... | reverse complement strand
GAATTTTGATTGCCGTTGATCACAGCATAGTAGCTGGTCATTGTACCACCTACGTAGACATTTCCACCTACTCCCATTCCGCCCGCAACTACTAAAGCACCTGAACTTGTACCAGTAGAACTAGCTGTACTAGAAGCATTTAATTGATTACTGACATTTAAATTGCCAGTGCTGGTACTAATTCCCAGTGTGCCCGCATAGCTATACCCTGCAATAAAAATAGCCTTGCCCGCTGATAACGCAGTAGGAATATTAGTATCAGCAAAATATAGAACACCTGCTTGATAATCAAATTCGTAGGAGTCGCTGTTGCCCGAACCGTCGGTAGGCAATAGTGTTCCCGATGTCTGCGGAGTTGTTGTACTAGTAGAAGCAGCATAGACTTTAATAGCATAGCTAGCACCAAATTGCGGAGGAATCCAGTTTTTAACTCCTGTGATCCAGGCTCTATTTAGAGTAGAAGTAGGATCCTCTGTAGCTTTAACAGTAGTAGAACTAGCATCGTTATAGACCATTACAAGACTACTCGATGTGACAGGGGCCACCGCAGGTAGTTCGGCTGCCTGTGCCCAAACTAAGTCTCCGCGAATTAATAAGGGACTATTAATAGCTTCGTTACTAGGGCTTTTGTTAGCCGCACAATTGGTAGTAGTTACTCCGTAGATTAACTTCTTATACAATATGTCAACTTGTTGATTAATCGAAATAGCCATTTTATTCTGTCTCTATATTAGTTAGTTGGATTAGGGAAACTTAATGCTGTTATACTGCATCCGCTGGTCATTTGGAATCGAACATATATGTAATTGTTGGTGCTATTAGAGCTAGATTCTGTACCAAACGTCACTGTAATGTTTTGTGAGCCTGAACTGTTCTTTACCATAGTGCCTGCTAGCGAACATCCTAGAGATCCATTGCCGCCAGTTCCGTCTCCGGGCACACCTGCACCTGTATAGGCAATGGTAGGAGTAATCCATCCATGCGTAGATGCTGCAGTTGTATCAAGGCTAGTACCTGGCATCGACACCCAGCAGTCTGCAATTTTACCAGTAAAAGAAATATTAAACTTACTAACACCTGCACGTTGTATTCTAAATGTTATGTATTGTGTAGCGTTTTGATTAGTAAGATTAGGGCCTGCAGGGAAATATCCTGTAGAATAATTTGTTTGATCAAACTTAATAACACCAGCAACAACAGTAGCATCAGTGGCTTGAATACTGGCATTGCTAGTCCACGCAGCAATAGCATTAGTTACTGGAGTTACTGAGCTGCCAGATAGACCCCCAACACGAACAGCATACGAACTTCCCCCTGCACCAAAGCTGCCGACAATAATGTTGTTTTCGTTAGGCACACTGGTATCCGTGGGATTAATTGACAGCACCGTACCGCTGGGACTAAAAGATAAAGAGCCGCTATTATACCCATTGCTTGCTCTGACACTGGGCCCAGAGGAACTAGAAGCAGTTACATTAGATATAGACACTGTGGTTGTAAATGTTGCTTGACCAGAACTGACATATAAATTTCTAGCTAGAGGTGTAGACACTCCTGCTGCTGAATAATTTACACTAGCAGGACTAGCAAATACTCCTCCACTAGATCCTGTTAGGAATGTATCCGAGTTAGGATACATATCACCGCTCAATTTATTAACAGTACCTACCATAGTCCAAACAGCGCTGCTAGTATAGTGAGGGACTCCTGAACTATAAGCAACAGCAACGGTAGAAGTTGTGAAGCTAGTTTGCGATATCACAGGAGTTCCTGGATTACTTGCATCATAGTACCAAGTTGAAGTATTTGTATGTCCGGCTGCAGAATCTGTCATAGAAATATTGTTCCAACCACTAGACACAGTGCCCGATGCTGCGGCGGTAAAACACCACCAGAAACCTAAAGTTTTGCCGTCGATTGTGCCGTAATCGACATAATTACTGATGATTAAATTGCCAAATGTTCCCTGATTTGTCGAGGTACTAGCTAACTGTATTCCGTTGCTGCCGGTAGCGGTATTATTAACCAAAACGGCTACAGTTCCTGTATCACCGGGCCCAACATTAGGAATAGAATTAGTACTGAATGATGCCGATCTTAGATAGTTCGACACACTGGTACCAGACGAAACTTGATTACCTCCACTGGGCGTATTATCAATTTGTGTAAATCCTGTCATACGCAAAGTGCCTGCCGGAGCAAGCCCGTTGATAGATAAACTAACTCCATTGGGGAATGCCGGAGGTTGCGGAGGAATTAATTTGCCTAACAATTGATTCAATTGGTCGATGGCATCAGTAACATAGGTAGTTGTTAACCAAGTTGCAATCGCAGGATTATTATTTGTTAACGACCCGTCGGCGGGTATTCCTAACGGTATTTCTTCTCCAGTAATTGTAGCTGTGGTTAAAATTACAGCACCGTTAACTGTTGCTGTGCCTACTACATTTAAACTTTGAGTTTGAATACTAGTAGCAGTAACATCCGAAAAAGTTTGGGCAGCCGGTGCTGGTTGAATGGCCCAGCCGTGTCCGTTCCATACATAGGTTCTATTTGCTGTTTGATATGTTTGACCTACTGTGGGGTTGATTGGAAAGCCTAATCCTGCCATATTAATCTCTTATAAAACTGTTATTTGCAACCAATAAGCATTGCCTGCATCATTGATATATTGATATAGCGCACTACTACCTTGGTCGGCCCAGAAATCGCCAACTCTAGGAGTGACACCATCTAACACTGTATAGTCGCCTACTAGAACTCGAGGTGTGTATAATAAATTATTTTCTTGACTATTACCTTCGTTGCTATAGATGCTGCCTGGTACATTCAACATAGATGTACCTGAGTTCCAAATTACTGCTCCCGAACTTGTACCTGTAGTTACTACATAGGTTAAGTTTGGATCACCAATTTCTGGACTTATTCCATTGATAACATTAACTAATGGAACATATAATGTTGCATCACCACATCTAGGATAAACATAAGAATTTAATGCATTGGTTGCTGTGATCGAGAATGTGGCACTATTAGCTGCACTGACACTATAACCAGACACAACTGTTTGCAAAGAACCCCAGAACGGTTCACACCCATTACTAATCAATACTGTGTTTAAATTACCCGGTGCTAGGAATGTTGTATTACACGCTGCTGCTTGTAATAATAGCGAGCCTGCAGTACCTCCAGCAACATGCGTAGCTTTGTCAGCAGCACCGTAGATATGGCCGCAAACATACAAATCGCCGCTAATACATGCGCCGCCGCCACCTACGATCTGTAATGCACCAGTACAGCCACCAAGAGCATGGATTCCTGAATTGAGAATTAATGATCCCATAGTAGCCGTTACAAATCCAGCAGGACTGGTAATGGTTATATTATTTGCATCAGGTGATCCTATTGATACTGTACCTAGATACAAAGTTTGTCCCGAAAGATATAATGCTCCAAAGGCATGGCAAGCATTGCCTAATGTAAGTCCGGTAGTTGTTGGTATTAGTGAATTACCAAAATTGCTAAGGCCTTTAACGCATAATCCGCCGCAAACAGTTATTGACCCTGCAAAAGCATTATTTCCGCACCCTGCAACAGATATATTATTGCCAACTGTTAATCCTTTACCAATGGCAGTATTACATTGAACAGTTAAGTTAGCAGACAATCCACACAAAACATTGCCAACAAATAAATTACCGCTTACAACTGCGCCGCCGACAACTAACAATGCAGCAGCACAACATGCTCCGCAGGGATTAGCCGGAGTGCCCACCTGCCCCATTTGAACATTAGAATTAATAAATGTTTCGCCTTGGCCATTGTAATAAAATACAGCACCTAAACTTATTTGATTACTCTGCCCATCTTGCAGCGTGTCACCGTTGATGGAAATATTATTATCACCGTGAGTGAACGATTGTGTAGCACACGGGCCAAATATGAAATTATAATTTCCGTTTTGTAAAGTTGGCGCAGCATTATTTCCTAACAGCACATTGCCAGTACCGCAAAGCAAAGACTTACCAGCACGATAACCTATTGCCACATTGCCTTGAGTATTCGGGCTTAGAGCTGTTAGAGAGCAATTACCAATAGCAACAGTATTTCCAATACAAGTAGCAACACCTAGAGCATTATTTCCTATTGCAATAGTATTAGTATTATTTGCCCCTACATCGAAACTAGCACCTAGGCCAATCTTAATGTTGCTATCTGTAGGTCCCGGAACGCCGCCAACTGTTGAAGTGCCAGCAATAATAATATTTTGTGTGCCTGTGCCGCGGCCAATAGTTATACAATTAACATGTATATCTTGTGCAGCCCAGATGCTTCCTCCAACGCCAGCGCCCCCACCGACTACTAGTGCGCCAGTGTTAGTCGATGTGCTAGAGGCAGTGCTAAAAATTTGAGCAAGTCCGCCGATATATAAATTTTCACCTAGTCCAAGACCTCCGCCGACTACTAATGCTCCGGTGTTAGTCGATGTACTAGATGCTGTACTTAAAATTTTTCCGCTACCACCAACATTTATATTTTTACCAATACCGACGCCGCCACGGACAACAATGGCTCCAGTATCAGTTGATATAGATTGGGTGGTATTGGTTACTGTAAAGACTCTGCCAAAGGGAGCCGTGACAATAATGTTTCCAAATACAAAACTATCGGTGCCTAGAAATGCAGCACCTCCGACATTTAAACAACCGCCGATACCAACGCCGCCGGCTACTTTCAAAGCGCCGGAAGCAGTATCAATACTAGTTGTAGTATTATTAATTGCTAGCGTAGAAGTTGTTACTGCAGTTATAATAAGGGAATTATTGATATAGCTATTTGTTCCAATGAACACAGCACCACCAATATTAACACACAGACCAATACCTGCACCACCTGCTATAACCAATGCACCTGTAGTTGTTGAAAAACTATTGGCTGTACTATGAAGAGATAATGTTCCACCGAGGTTTAAATTACCGCCAATACCAACACCGCCAGTAACGGTTACAGCACCAGTATTAGTTGATGTACTTTGAGAAGAACTAATAAATGTAGATGTTCCTACTACATTTAAACTATCTCCGATGCCAGCTTTACCGCCAACATTTAAGCATCCGCTGATTCCAACACCACCACTGACTACTAATGCTCCTGTATTAGTACCAGTAGATTGATTGCTACCTATAACAATAATAGTGCCAGTACCTGTTCCCACTAAACGAATGCTTTGATCAGGAGTATAACTATAAAGCGTACCAGAACTAACTTGAATATTACCTAGGCTCGATTCCCAATGCGATGTTAATGTGGAATCAACTATTAAAGTATAGCCTGTGTCGACAGTAGGAGACGGCGGAATTTGAAACATTGCCTCCGGCAGATTAATATAGGTACCTGTGGTTCCTTTCTTTAATACTGATCCGCTTAATAACTTTGGCATTCCCGTTTCCTATTATGAATTTGCAGTTTCTAAAATACTTAACACTAATTGCATGGTGCCTGTTGAGTCTGCATAGGCTCTAATACTATCTAAACTTTCTACAATTAACTTTCCCGATATAGGAATGCCAGCATCGTTGCTAGGAACTCCATAGTGCTTGACTAATACACTATCAGTATTTCCCTGTTGCGAGCCATTACCTTGAGCATCTGGTAGAACTGGTAAATTTCTATGATGAACAAAGGTAACATAGTGAGTTGCTGTGTCTAAATTTGCAACCTGGGCCATGAGAATAATTGAAGTAACACCAATCGGCGCAGTATAAACTGTAGCTGTAGTTGTTGTTGTCAACATTGCAGTTTTAGTTTTGAATGTATTTAATGGTAGTGATGCCATGTTATGTCCTTAAGATCCGCCTTCGATGGCTAGAATAAACGGTGTCATGTTTGCAAACAATGATTGTGTAAATGCTCTACCAGATATCACACCGTTGGCTTGACTGATAACTAATTCAGGACCAATGCGGAAGTCACCGTTTTGGTCTGTTGATGTAAAGAATACTTTGCCGCCGTTGAGTGCAACAGTTTCTTGTGCTTGTATAGGATCAGCAACACCGTTCTGAGGTAGTGCACCGTAGTTGCTGCCTGCTCCGACATATTCAAACAAGTATCCGCTGGCACTAATGTAACTACGTTGATAGAAGTTTACTGTTGCGCCATCGGGGAATAGGTTGTTGTCTGTTACATATTCTTCTAATTCTACAATATGATATGTGCCAGGACGACTCCAATAGCTCAATCCCGAATAGACAGCATTATAATTTCCGCCAGACTGTAAATCATAGATAAGCTGTTGCAGAATCAGTGCAACATCACGAGCACATTTATTATACTGATAGCTACTGGTGCTGGCATTTAATGCTGTGTTATCTGCCGAAGTATCTAAAATGTAATGATAAATTTCATCACTTATAAAATTAATATTTTTTTCTATTAATACAATTGCATCTCCAGCCCCGGGCACATCAGGACCACTAGTAGTAATAGATGCTTGCGGTACTACAGCTTGTGCTGCTGTTAAATTAGCTGCCCCTACAATATTTTTTATTGTAGTAAACTCGTTGCTAATAAAAGTTGTTGCAGATGAACCGTGGGTACGATTAGTATCTTTAACCTGTGTTGAGGTTGTTCCAGCACTAGTAGTAAATGTAGTGTTAGAAACTACAGCCGATACTAGTGTGTTCATGTAGGTCAGTACATCTAAATGTGCAGCAATTTGGCTTACTGAAGGTCCTTGGAAGTTAGGATCTGTATTTGCTGCCAAGATATTAGTACCAGGTGCATACGGCTGTGCTGCAACTTCACTGGTCAGTACAGTATAATAGGCATTACCGCTTACATACATGGTAAAATATGTAGGGTCATTAGAAGACCCACCGCTGGTTAACGCTTGATTTAATGTAATTGAATTATATTGTACATCGATTACAGTAGTACCAGTTGCAGCATATAATACGCCATTGCTGTCTGTTTGAGAACCTAAACCGTCAGTAATATAAACGCTGTTTCCTACATAGACACCGTTTGTACTTAGGCCGGTAATAGTAACAGTACCCGTAGTAAATGTACTTGTGCTAGGTTGTGCATTTAAAAATCCCGGTAATCCTGCTTTATTGATGTAGGTTGTAGGAGGAACAATCTCCATGATCAAACTTATATGTGGCCTATTGATTAAATCTGGTGTAAAAATTTCTACTAGACTACCCTTCGACGGCCAAAAGCCATTAGGATAATACGGATCCAACAATCCGGGACTAAAAGGATATGCACGATTAGCAGGATTATAAACAGTTCCACTAAACTTACGTGGTCCATATCCGTTAGCGACCAGCGCTAATCTACCAAAATTACTATTACTATTTGTAATACTAACAATACCACCGTTGTCTACCTGTACAGCAGTATCGCAGAAGATGGTAAACACAGAAACTAATTGTGCATATCCATTGTTAGTAACACGAACACCGATGCCGCCTTGTGATAATTGTGTAAATGCATCATAAACAAAAGATTGTACAGGACTGCGGGCACTAACCTGTGCACCGTCAACTAGACTTCCGCCCATACCACCAATTGGATCTACCTTGCGGCTTGCCCATGTGCTGGTATTTCCAGTTACAGAATAGCTAAGAGCATCCATATCGCTGTCTTGTAAAGGCCATCCATAGGTATTGCCAAAATACAAAGTTGCATTTGTTCCTGAACCTATTGTAGGAGTGCTCAAGCCAATTCTGTAAACGCCCGAGCTTTGTGTAGTAACACTAGTAACTGTAGTCGCAACTCTAGTATCAGCAGCATTAACACCTGTGGCAGCAAACAAACTACTACCTTCATATACTATAGGAGCGGCACTAGGACCGTTGTTTATAATAGAGGTGATAATATCGTAATTGCGAGCAACTGCTTGTCTAGGAATATAAGCACTTCCGTACTGATAGAATGTGTTAAGTACCTGAGAACTAGTAGATCCGGGAGCTAAGGAAGCTTCGACATTACCAATAATTTCTAAAGAAATATCTCTAGCGTAAGAAATAGCGTCAGTAGTAGTTGTTATTTCGGTAGCCACAGCATTAACACCGTAGTTCCAATAAGCTAGACCTGCTTCAACACTACGTCGATTGCCACCTAGTAGTATATCTTGACTAACGGCGTCAACAATTAATCCAACATCTCTAAAACAAGCAGTGGTGTTGTAGGTAAATGTAGGATACTTGTTGTTAATATAACTAACAACCTGATCTTGAATAAAACTACGATTAGATTGTAGTAAAACTTCTGCACTAACATAGGCAGCATCGGGCCCAGCGCCATTATAAACATCAGGAGCAGCACTAGGGCCTGTGGTAATGATGCTGGTAATGATACCAAACAAAGCAGTTATTGAGCTAGTAGCAACACCGCCTCCAGTTAATGCTGTGTTAATAACCTGTGCAGCGGTTATTGCAGATAATCCTGTAGATGTATTTGCAATAATGTCTAAACACCATGTTAGCAGTTGATTTATTGCTGCAACAGTTTGTGTAGTTTCACCTTGAATTACACTGGTAGTACCGCGCCAGTAGGCCAGTCCGGAAGCAACACTATTTGCATTGCCACCGAAGGCAGCATCATAGGCAACATTTTCTACAATAATGCCAACATCTCTATAGCAGTAGGCAGTGTTATAAACAAAACTAGGATAGGTAGTGCTGATCCAAGCAATAATTTGTTCTTGTAGGAACTTTTTATTGGCCAATAACAATGTACGAGCATTAAAGAATCCGGGATTTTGCTGTCCTTGGTTAATGGTCATGCCCACTGTGAGTTGACCAGAAGAAGTTGTAATTACAATGCTACTGGTATTTGCAATCCATGTACCTGTTCCTACGGCCAGTGGTAGTTGAACTGTTTGATTAGGTACAAACAATGTACCATCTTTTAACCAAGGTCCAGTTAGGTTGGTACAGTTTTGTATGTAGGGACTGTGATAAATGTCAATTAATGTACTGGTATCAGTACTGATGCTGATAGGAAATGCCGTTGCATACGCACCACGGTTATAACCAGTGTCATAGCGACCCGGTAGTAGGCCACTGCGGCCATTTAAGAACTGCATGTTGCTGAGATAGCAGCCAGATGTTAAATGGAATAAATCCTGTGTCTTATTAATTGGCTCAATGCTGGTTGTTCTTAAGTCGCTACCTACTACACTGGTATAGGGCTTTAATAGAATAGGATTATTTTCTAGATATTTTCCAGGACTAACTTTAATCTGTGTACCTGATTGATAGAACGGACTGCGAATAGCGCCACTGATAGTGCGGCAAGCACGACTAGGATCTTGTGCACGCCCATCGTTGGTATCATCACCGTCCATGGTAACGTATAAGATATTAGTTACAACCGGTGCAGTACCAATTGGATTCTTACCACGAACACGAAGGTCACCGAATACATCAGTTGTGCCTGCACCTATGGCTACATTGCCCGAGCTAGCAGGTAGTTTTAAGAAGTTTTCATAGACTGTGGTTAGATAATCATCGGCAAAAGTTTCCCCTGCATACAATACACCGCCTAGAGTAATATCTCCGCCTATGCCAACACCGCCATCTACTACTAGTGCACCACTGTCTGTGCTAGTCGTAGCAGTAGTTGATGATATTAAAACTTTCGATGCAGTTAATCTGCCTGTAGCTGCATTATAAGTTAATGCAGCATTACCCCAAAGATAAGCATCACTGTTTAAACTATCAGTGAATGAAATATAGTAGTCTTGATTGCTACTTGTAGAGTAAACAAATATAGAATCAGTAGCAGTACTAATACCACCGTTGGTAGCACGAGCAAGACGTCCGTAGATGTATCCACCTACAGCTAGATCTTTTTCAACACCAACTCCGCCGCCAAAATAGGCCTGCGCCATTTGACGTTGAGCGGTGGTACTGTAGTAAGTTCCTTGATCAATACCCATAGGGTCTTGACCCTGTGGACTGCAAGAACTACCAACATTGGGATTTGTATTACCTGTGGTACCTACAGTGGTGAATGAATTACTGACTACTAAATGACCAGTTGCACTAGTAACTAGTTGAATATTTCCGTAAGGCGACTGAATAGACTGATTGCTAGATCCTTGTCCATTCTGTGCACTTGGGGGGATTATTCTTGTGCCTGATACCCGTGTTCCTGACATTTATTACATTCCTTTAGAGTATTTATTGGTTCAGCTTACCTGCATATCAATCGACCTAATGATAGGAACAGTGCTGTGCGGCCAACGAGGATGGCTTTGATATCTTAACAGTAAACCAAAGCTAGAATCTTGAACCATTGCTGCAGATAGGTTCTTAACCTTCCAGGTATTAGTAACTCCGCCATAAACTGTAGTAGGATCCCAAGTTAAAAATGCAAGATTCTCGCCAATGGGTTCATCCTGATAACACAATTGAACAGTATCATCTGTGACTCTACCATGTCTTTCCATGGCAATGGTTACAGTGATGCCGGAAATTTGTTGAGGGAGATTGGTAAAATTAAATCCTGTGGCCTTTATATACCAAGTCTGCATGGTAATGTCATTTCTTGGTTGGCGACTAATATGCAATAAAGGCTTAACGGTGCTAACTCCTATAACACCTGCACTATATTTTAAATCAGTTATATTGTTATTCCACTCAATGTGAGACGAATCTTCTGCATATTGAGATACAATGGTAGGAGTGGTCATCCTATATTTACCATAATTTTTTATATGTAGATAAAACAAAAAAGGACTCCGAAGAGTCCTTTCTAATTAGCAGTAAAATCTAATTAATTAGATTGAATACCAACTTTGGTAGAGGTAGCATTAGCCCATCCTAGAACCCAACCAGCAACTGAGTCATTGGCAAATAACCAAGCGTTAGCACCGTTTTGTGTTTTGCGCCATAGGCTGGCTTTTTTGCCTGTTAGCTTTTGAACTGTATAGCTATTACCATTGCCATCTTTGGCAACAATTTGCATTGTGCCAGCTACGACTGTAGAAGTAGTTAATTTAACAACACCGCGACCTTGATCGCTTTCTACTAGATAGCTACGAGCACCGTGTTGTTTAAGGATAGCAGATGCCGTTGCGCTGCTGCCTGTTGACAAATAAGCTGTAGCAGCAATTGTTCCAACATCAGTTTCTAAGTGTGTTAGACCAGTTGCGAATACTGCACCAGTACCAGCATCGCTGAATACTAGGTTAGTTGCACTAGACCAAGAACCGTTGTTGTTTTGTGTAGAAGAAATGATGTTGCCGTTGATAGCAGTAATATAACCGCTGATACCAGTTGCAGCACCAGAAATCAACATACCTACACTAAGTCCGGCAGTTGTTGATACAGTAAATGTATTTCTTGTATTGACACCAGAGGTAGCTCCGGCAAAGTTTACAGTAGCAGGTTTAATAATACTAACTGTAGGATTGCTAGAATAACCAGCACCTGGATTAGTGATTGTAGCACCAGTAATGCCGCCGTTGGCAGTAGGCGAAGCAATAGTAATAGAAGCTGTGGCATTTACACTATCACCAGATGCGTCTGGACCAGAAATTACAATAGTAGCAGCTTGTGAATAGTGCGAACCTGTGTTTGATACCGCAATTGTAACACCTTCATATTTTACTGCATAGCTAGTGTCTTTAGCACCGCTTTTTACGAAATATCTTGCTTTTAGAGGACGTCCCATTTTGTTTTCTCCTTAATGTTTAAGACCGTTCTATGATCTACGCAGTTGGATTTCTGCATAAACTCTCCGTTAAGAGCGAACAGTGTTATTTAGTCAATCCTCAAGATAGGGCAATCCGCTAGGTATTATTGTAGTCGAACCGTCTTTTAAGTTAAGTTCATATTCCGTTCTATCTGCACTTAAACTAATACCATTACAATCTGCAATGCTAATACCTGCTTGTTCCAAAGCTTCATTTAATACATCTCTCATCATTTTTTCATATTGCCTTGAGTTCATTTTGTTTTTCCTTTACATTTATCACCATGCCATCTTACGTACATACCTATACTAGATTCTTTACCGCAATGCTCACATATTTTCTTTTGTTGACTTGGATGTCGTCCTTCGGCTAATCTTTTAAGATTGCTTTCACTACCTACAAAATTATGTGTACCTTCTGCAATACGTTTATTATTAAGTTCAGCACCTAGAAAGTTATGTCGACCTTCTTCAACTAATTTCTTATTTAATTTTCCATCAGCGTTTGGACTTTTTCCATCTTGCCAATGGTGTATACCTTGTTCGCTGCGCCATATACTAGGATTATTAGTTTGAAAGATATTTCTTCCTTGTTTAACAGTATTTCGCGATACTGATCCGCCTTTATTTGGATGATCTTTAGACCATACATGAATACCTTTTTTATATTTTTCTATTTGTAGATCTCTGATCTGTTCACGTTTTTCTGGTTGTGTATGAGTCCAATGATTATCACCTTTAAACTTTTCCTTAACTTCGGATCGTTTCATAGGATTTGAATCGCCAACGGGGGCACCAGTACCTCTATTACTCATATTCATACAATTTAGTTTTCCGAAATGTTCTGCAAGATACCTATCTTCAGCCTCTATTAAAGACTGTTGATCTGAAAAATATTCCAATATTTCTCTGGTAAGAATGGATTTATCTTTTATAGAACTCGGCCAGCGTCCTGAACCAATATATCCGTCGTTTTCATTATCAGTACTATGTCTACCAATATAGTATTTTCCATTAGGATGGGATGTTTTATATATGAAATGTTTCATACTATTATTTAGTATAGTCTGCTGCATTACATATTATAATAGATACAAAACAAACAGTCAAAAGAAAACCCGCCGAAGCGGGTTTTTAGAAATCCAGGTAAATGGATTATTGGAAGCTAACTGTGCTAGAGTTGATAGAAACTTTAGCTAGGTAGTCAGCTGCATTTCCTAGGCTCGAGGCCGTGTTATTCAATTCTACGTACCCATAGCGAGTCAAGAAGCCAACTACTGGTTCGAAAGTAGCTGGATCTAGAACAACACCAGAGCTCATTAGAGGAATGTAAGGGCAATAGAACGCAGCAGCGTCAGCTTCTGAAGCGCCTTTGTAGCCTAACAATACTTGGTTGTCTTGAATGCTTTGTGAACCGCTATCTTGTAGATAAGCGTCAACATAAACACGCATAGAACCATTCAATGTACCAACAAACTTGGTGTTTGTAGGAGCTTCGAATGTACCTTCTGTAGTACGAGCGAAAGCACTGGTAGTAGCAGATTGTAGAATTGTAAGAGCTTGGTTAGAAATAACAGCCCAGTTAGCAGCACCACGACGTGTACGTTGAGCGATCAAGTTAGCAGCACGGTTGATCATGATGGCCAAAGCGGCGTGTTCATCACCAACGAATGTAGCTGTACCAGAAACCAACGATTGGTCATAAGTCTGTTCAACTGTAGCCAAGCCACGTAGGCTAGCTAGGATTTCTTGATCGATTTCAGCTGTGATTTCTTGAGCTAGAGCAGCCATGATTTCAGCTTCGATATCGATACCTTGTTGAGCTTGTGCATCTTGAGCAGCTTCGAAGGTCCAACGTGCGCTTAGTTTGCGTGATTTGGCTTCAACGCTGGCTTTCAAGATTTGAATGCTCATGCGGTTACCTGGTTGACCTTCAAGTGTGCTAGTAGCAGCAGCGCCTGGTGTGGTGCTGTTGTTGTTACCAGAATAGGCTTGAGCGATCTTGAATGGGCTTAATGCTTCTTCACCAGCTACTACTTCGTTGCTAGAATCAGCATAACGAACACGTAGTGTGTGGATTTGACCAACTGGACCAGTCATTGGTTGAACACCGATGATTTCGTTGGCAATAACTGTAGGCATAACACGACGGATAACAGGTAGAATAACACGGTTTAGTGTTGCTACGTTACCAGCACTTGTTGCACCAGCAGTTGCGCTTTCAGCCAAATACTTACGTGTGTTTTCTAAGCAAACTTGCATAGAAGAACGACGTGTACCAGATAGGCCTTCAAGCAGAGCGTCTTTGGTCTCTGACCATCTTTCGTTTAATAGTTGTGACATTTTATTTGTCTCCTTGAATTATAAATTATTTGGATAGGCCCGCCAACTTGCGGATGTCCAAAATATTGTCTAAGCCTACCTCGGCTTTCATTTCACGATTTCCAGTTACTTCAGCACTTTCACTTAACATAGCTTTCTTAGGAGCTACTTTACGTGATTGTCCTTCCATCACTGCTGGTAGGTATTTGTCAAAAGATTCATTTAGTTTCTTAGTTGGAACAGATTCCAACAATTCCTTCATGATCTCTCTCTTATCGGCACCTAACGGAGCCAACAACTCGCCTAATGCAGCTTTGCGTTCCATCAAATCTTTTGTAACACGAAGGTCGCGTTGTGTGGATTCTACTAGATGCGCTTTTTCTTCAACGGCTTGTTTTGCTTCTGCTAGTTCTTGTTCTTTCTTTTCGATGATCTTTAACAATTTACTTGTTTCAGATTTTTCGTTAAGGAAGGAACCAGCAAACTCTTGTGCAAATGCTTCATAGATCTTACGACCAAAGTCATTGTTACGAGCAGAGTCAATGTCTTCTTTCAATTGCTTGATTTCAGATGTTAACTTACGAGTAACAGTGGCTTCAACGACCTTGGCAGAGCGTTGAATGAAGTCTTGCTTAATTTCACTAAACTTGCTTTTTGCTTCACGAACTAGCTTGACTTTAGTTTCAGCTAGGTCCTTCTTATCAGCGGCAAATTCATTGATTTCTTTAGATAGAGCGTGAACTACGAATTGCTCTAACTTGTTAAAGTTCTCAGAAACTTTTTTACGGTCTCCTTGGAACTCAACCAATTCTTTTCCAAGTTGCTTGATTACAAAACCTTCTAGTTTTTTAGCATCTTCTGCAACCTTAGTACGGTATGCAGCTTTTGCTTCAGCTAGGGCCTTTTTGTCTTCATGCAATTCAGACATCTCAGCGGTTAGGCGATCGCTTAACATCTTGTCGATTGCTTCTACCATAACTTGTTTGTCATGTGTATACTTTTGTGCAAACTCTTCACGAAGTTCAGCAGTCACTTGGTCGCGTGTTTCTTGTAGTTTAGTTGCAAGGGCAGTTTCGACAACTTGTTGTGTCTCTACTGTCATTACACCTGACTCTACTAATTGTTTGAATGCGTCCAACATTTATTTCTCCTCGGGCTTATTTTAGACCTTTAATAATATTCAAGAGCGATTCTTGAAGATATTTCTGGGCCTTTGGATCTTCTTTTACTTCTTGTGCTACACGGAATGCTCTTGCACCACCACGAGCATTCATTAAATGTTCGTAAACTGGTGTAGGGTACGCTCCAGGAGCACTTGGTTGGGCAACTACGTCTACTGTGATAATCTCGAAGTCGGATACATGGCCGTTCATGTCGTTGACATTGCCGCTACCACGAGAACTTACGCCAAGTTTTACACCTGCTTCAAGCATAGTACGTACTAAGTTTCCCATTGGTGTAGGTAAAATTTTCATCTTACCATAACCATTTGGACCTTCCATCCACATTTGAGTGATCATATGGGATACACGGTCTAAATTTACTTTTAGATCATCAGGATGATCAACTTCTCCTAGCACTGAATAACCATTTTTAATTTGGTCATTTAATGCATTAACTGCACGTTCAATTTCATCTACAGGATAGACTCGTTGATTGGCATTACGGATACCACCTTGAATGGCAATACCTTTTAGGTAAAGACTTTTGCCATCCTTGTCGTCAGACTCCATAACAATGGAAGCCTGGTCGAAGCTTAGATGTTCACGTAAGTAGGAGAATTTGCTCATCCGTGTTCTCTAATTATTTTGTATGTTGTGGAAGGAATTGACCTTTGGATCCATTAGCATCGCTAGTTTGACCCGCTTTGTCACCTTTACCGGAACCAACTGGACCTGGGGTCTTGTTGTTTCCTGGATATCCAGAACCTTGTTTCTTCAAGTTTTTAACACCAGCTTTACCGCCTGGGGCGCTGTTGGTTTCCCAATCTTTACCAGTAAACTGTTCGCCGCTGTCTTTAGCAATACCTTTGTTTACTTTGTTAGGTGTAGTACCTGTGGTATGGCCTTCTGTAGTGCTCATATCGCCTAGGATGTTGCTGGCATTAGCACCTGTGTTAGGTTTGCCTTTACCAGAACTTACTGGGCTACGACCTTCTACTGGACGGCTTTGTGTTTCACCGCTAGCAGCACCGGCGTAGTCGCCTTGTTGTTTTTGTGTGTTGCCACCGTAGTTGTGACCAACTTTTTCAACGTATTCGCGTGTCATACGACGCCCTTCGAATGCTGGTTGACCCATCATTTCGTCTTCGCCTTCTTCATCACCAAACTCGTTGTCCATACCCATTTCGGCTTCTTCGCCGCCTTGAGCACGTTCTAGTTCTGCGAAAGCAGCTTCTAGTTCAGCAATAGCGTTCTTGATATCATAGATAGCAGAATCTTCTTGACCTTCATGACCGTGTTCGTCATCTTCTGGACCGTTAGCGCCGATTTCACCACCAAACTCGTCAGCAGCATCACCTTCTTCGCCGCCTTCGAAACCGTCGGCACCGTCCATCATGTAAGAATCTTCTAATTCTTCTTCGGATTCATCCATTTCTTCTTCGTCCATGGACTCGTCGACTTTATCTTCGTCTTCTTCGTCTTTGGCTTCATCCATTTCTTCGTCTTCTGCAGACTCTTCCATTTCCTCATCTTCTTCTTCAGCGATAAGGTTTTCGTAGATTGTACGTGACTTCTCAACAACGATTTCGTGGAATAGAGCGTTAGCACCTTCCATGTCTTCGTTTACAAGTAAGTCTAATAATTGTTCAAATTTTGTAGACATGTTATAAATTTCTCCTATTAGGGTAGCGGCAAGGCTGTATGGTATTTACTATACCGCGGAAATTTATATACGAAATAGGCCTAAAACGAGCCGTTTTGACCTTGATGACGCAGAATTACTTCTGGTTTTTGAATTTTTCTGTCTAAAATATTTAGTTTTTAGACCGCACAGTTATCTTTGTACTTATTGTGCTGCCGCTTCTGGCGGAGGAGCAGCGTACATTTTTCTCACTAACCCTAGTTCTTTACGATGTTCTTTGTCATGAGATTCGCTGGCTTTGCGTATATCATTGATCATTCTCAATGTTAAACGAGTCTTGCGAAGGTCTTTTTGCTTCAGAACATTGGTAGTATCATTCTGGCTGAGATACCTGCTGTCATCCTGAGGATCAGCATGTTCACGGTCAAAATAGATAAACTCTCTTAAAATCATAGTAGTATTTATGCTTCAGCACCACCTGTAGCAGGAGCGCCTGTGCCAGCATCTCCGCCTGGAGCTTGACCTGCAGGTGCGCCTGCAGCATCATCTTCCATACCTGCATCAGGTGTAGGAGAACTTAAATCCCCAATATCGCCGCTCATACCGCCAGCTGTGATACCGGCACTACGAAGTTCGCTGCTAGCACTTAAGAATTGATCTTCGTCAACATTTTCTTCTTTCCACTGTGTTTCGTTCTGTGCAATTTCTTCTTTGGTCAATCCTAGGAAGCGTTCTAGTGCAAAGCGTTTGCTGATAAAGGGCACAGCAACCATGGTGTTAAAGGTGTTAACACGAGCAGTATCCATTTCAGCTTGTCTGTAGCTAGCAAAGTTTTGTGGTGGATTAAATTTAAGATCGAAAATATTGCTGTCAACATTGATACCAGAACTACTCAAGTATTGTTTAAACTCAAGATCAAACGGCTCTGTAATTAGGCTTTGTAATCGTTCGCAGTATTTGTTGAATCGCAATTCTTGTATATAGGCTGTCCCAACTCGTCCGTCATTGAAGCTGCTTCCTCCGTCGTCCGAACCAGTAGGTAGATAAGAACTAGGGATACGCAGAGCTCTAAACAGTTTATTAGTAAAGTAGCGTAGGTCATCAATTTCTCCTAGATTCTGCCCGCCTTGTAGAATTTCAACTTTACTTCCTCTACCTTCAGCGGTTTGTGGGAAGAAGTAATCTTCGTTAATGCTCAATGGATTATAACTTGCATCTATAACACTTTGTCCACCACCTGTAACACTAGGAATACGGCGTTGATTTACTTCGTTCTTAACACGCTCAACAAAGCTCATAGCCAAGTGGCTAGGCATATTACCTACGTCAATATAGAACACACGGCGTTCAGGAGCACGCTGTATACGATAGATTAAGATGGCATCTTCAAGTAGTTCTTTTTGTTTGAATACCTTAAAGATACTTTCCATTAAACTATTACCAAATGGGAAGTTGTTGTCTAACCCTTCACTCATTGAGATGTGAATAACGTGACGAGCATCGATAGCGTATTGGTTTTGATTTTCGGAGAATCTGCTACCGTTGGCAGTTGTAGGGAACGAGCCAGTCATACCTCTCGAACCACCAGCACCTCCGCCGCCCGAACCATAGCTTCCGCCAAATTGATTGCCACCGCCGTTTTGATTGCTAGGTTGAATAGCAGTTGTAGCTAGTGTTTCAAAGTTGGGATTAAAATCACGAATGAAATATTGTTCAGGCTTCTTACCTTCTGATTCATTGACAATAATCTTGTCAACTTTAGCAGGATCTACATACATCCACTTTTGATTTTCAGGATCGCGAACAAAGAAACTATCACCAAACTTAAATGCATTTCGTACGATTTTAAACATACGAACTGGGAATTTATTGATCTTGCACCATTGTTGTAGGTACTTTTTAATGATCTTAATTTCAGTTGTAGTAGCTTGTTCCTTGAATTTGATTTGAAAAGGTGTGCCGTTTTCTTCGTTTAATTGCGTACAAAACTCTGCTAAAATATCAAAGGCAGCATTAACTTCACTGTCGCTGTCCATAGTGTCATACTGACCATAACGCTCTAAACGATTAGGATGGCCAGCATAGACATCAGGCAAATAGCTGGAATAATTAGTGCGGCTAGGATTGCTACCCATACTGGTACTACCGCTAATCGGGCTTAATTTACCCGATACGTTAATGGGTGTAAAATACTTTTTCCATCCGGACATTAGATCATTCCTTTAATTTAAGCTGCCCATAAATTTCCATTTAAGGACTTGGCAGCTCTGTGAGTTTTGTCGGTATTTTCGGCAGTATCCTTCATATACTTAACTAACTCTTTCATTGTACTATTTAATGATTCTAGCTGTGCTGCGGTTTTTTCTTCTGTTGACTTTCCGCCGGTGGCAATCTTAGTAACTGCTTGAATCATTTGTGCCCCAGCATTAGATAGTGCTTCTGCTGCAGTAGGACCTTTTAACACAGATTTTAGTTTTTCTGCTTTGATGAGATCTACTGAATTGACTGCTTTGCCAAATGCTGTAATACCTTGAGCATAGGTGTTTAGCGCAGGACCTAGTGTTGATACGCTCTTAATTCCAGATTCTGACATTTTAATGCCAGTACCTAAAGACAATAACGAAACTCCTAATCCAGCAATAGGACCTGTTAGTTTTAATAAATCAAGGGCACTAACATCACTTAGCATTATTAGCCCTTTGGCTAAGTTTTGCATTTGCGGGCCAGCTAGTGCAACTGATACTCCGAACGGAACCATTGCTAGACCTAGTGCACCTATGGCTAGAGCGCCGGTTAAAATCAAGGGACTAGCAAAACTTAATACCGCTGCTACCGCTCCTAAACCTAATAGTGTAACAAATCCCTTGCCCATTTCTGCCCAGCTTACCTTGGCAAATTCTTGGAATCCTTTGGCAGCAATAAAGATAGTACCTGCTAATAGACCTAGCGTAACTCCACCTAATAATACTCTAGGATTGCCCAGTGCACTTAACCCAGATGCAAGGCCTTTTAGCACACCTTTGATAGCATCGCCTATACCTTTACCTACCCCGGCTAGTGATGATCCTATACCACCAACTTTACCTGCAGCAGTTTGTGCGGCTCCTAGACCGGGTACACCTGCACCCTTACCTCCTGCTGCTCCTGTAGCGGCATTTGTTATCCCGCTAAGAACGCCGCCTTTACCACCCCCTGCTACATTACCAGCAATGTTAGCCAGTGTCGATTTAGCCTTAACAACTACTAAACCTGCAATAATCAACCCGATAGAAGCAATTACACCTTTAATAACTTCACCAGTTTGTCCAAACCCTGCAAGTAAATTATTCAAATACTTTAAGCCGCCGGTGAGAGATTCAGCTAATTTTCCTACTAAGAACGAAGCTAGTTTAATCAATGGACTAAAGAAATCTAATAGTGCTGCACCTAATTCTTTTAGTGCACTAGTAGTTGCAGCCATTTGTGCTGCTTCGCTATGCTCTTGTGCTGCTTTTGTTTTTTGTCGTTGTATTTCGGCTTCATCTAATGCTGCTTTAGTTGTCATACCAGCCATTTGATCTTTTGCAGCCTGGCTTGCAGCTTTTTCATTTCCTTTAAGGGCATTGGTAGTTGATCCTATTACCCCAGAAAATCTCATAAACTCACTGCCATTATTCAGTCTGGCTCGATCTTCGGCATCGCGTGCTTGTTGACTTTTTGCCCCGTATTTCATTGTAGCATTATACTGATCTTGCAGAGACTTAGTGGCCATAGGAGCCAGTGCAGCATATTTTTTGCCAGCTTCAGTGGTAACTGCTCTACCTTGTGCTGCTGCAAGAACATTATCAGCAGCACCTTGACCGTATTTTGCCAGTGCATCATTATACACTGCTGTAAATTTTTCTCGATCTGCTGTGCTCAATGATGCTTTATATAATTCCATATCTGCTGTATCTTGTTTTTGTTTAAATTCAGCAGCAAGTTGATCTCTACTTTTACCTGTGATATCTGCAAGTCTATCTAGTTGTTCTAAGTAATCTTTAGTACCTTGTGTTATTTTAGCAGTATCCTGTAGTTCTGCCTTGGTTCTACCTCCAGTGATAGTAAGGTAGTCAGCCATACCCTGGTTAACTTCTTGAGCAGAATAACCTAGAGCCATTAAGTCTTGACCAGCTGAACTTTGAATAAGGCTACGAGACATTCTAAAAAATGCCTGTGCTCCTTCATTAGCCGAACCACCTAGGGTAGCTAGGGTTTGAGAATTGTTTTTAATTATTCCGGTAAATTCATCTAAAGTCAAATAAGAATTTGCAGCAGCCATTCTCATAGATGTTAAACTACCGCTAAAGTTTACACCCGAAGCCGATATCTTTTGATATGCTTGAAAATTTTCTTCCTGTATGCCAACTAGTTTAGAAAACCCCTGAAACAAAAGTCCAATTATAGGATACTTTAAAGTAAGTGCTGTGCCAAAAGTATTGAGCATACCGCTGGCCGTAGCAGTACCTTGCAGTAGTTTGGTTATTTCATTATGTAATAATGTAAAATTATCAACTGTTGCTTGAGCAGCATCTACCTGTGATTGTCTAAAATCATCTGTAGCAGCAGTAGTTTGTCTGACGGTATCTGTGTTGCTTTTAGTAGCAACATTTATGGCGTCTGTAGCAGAAGTTCCTTGCTTAACACTAGCAGTATTGCTTTGTGTTGCAGCAGTAGCAGCAGCAATAGTTGCAGGATCAATACCTGCAGATCCTGCTAGGCCGGCAACTTTTAAAACCGCCGAGCCCCCTGCAATGGATTTCATAGAAGCCAATAGGGCCGCTAATGTAGTCTCTGTAGCTGCATTATTCAGTTCTACTTGTTCGTTGCCTATAAAGCCTGATACATTACCTGCCATTGTTTTTCCGTGGTTTTATGCGTATATAAATACTAGAAAGATGATATCTTTATAAGTTATTTATTCGGAGAAAAACTATGAATTCGCCAGCAAACCCACTATCAATGTTTATGCGTCAACCTAAGATCTATATCAGGTTGCCTAGCGGTGGGCAATATTGGCCTCAAGGTAGTCTAACTCCTACAGAAACCGGAGAGTACCCTGTTTACTCAATGACTGCTAAAGATGAGCTAATGCTCAAGGTGCCCGACGCTCTTATGAACGGGCAGGCTGTTGTTGATGTTATTCAACACTGTATTCCTAATATTAAAAATGCTTGGGATGTCCCATCCATTGATGTTGATGTTATTCTAATTGCCATTCGTCTAGCAACCTACGGTGAAATGATGACTACTCCTGTAACATTTGGAGAGGATCTAGAGTTAGAATATCAACTAGATCTAAGAGTTGTAATGGATACATTAATGCAACAAATTCACTGGAATCCCATTGTACCGGTTACCGACGATCTAACAGTATTTGTAAAACCGTTAAACTATCGTCAAATTAGTTCAGCGGCAATTAAAACATTCGAAACTCAAAAGATGATGAGTATCGTAAATAACGACAAACTTACAGAAGAAGATAAAATTTCGTTATTCAAAGCCAGTTTCAAGAGCCTAAGTGATGCTACCCTAGGTACCATTACAGATAGTATTGATAAAATTGACAGCAGTCAAGGCAGTACAGATAATCCTAAATTTATCAAAGAGTTTGTAGAAAACATCGACAAAGAAATCTTTAACAAGATTCAACAACATCTCGAAATCCTTAGAGATAACAATTCTATCAAACCTATGACAGTTGCAGTAACTGACGAAATGCGAGAAAAAGGTGTAACAGGCGATACTGTCGAAGTTCCTATTACATTCGATCCGTCTACTTTTTTCGTATAAGGCTTTTGCATCTTGATCTAGAAGGCATTAACCAGCTGGTCAAAGATTACGAGTTAGATTCAAAAGCCATCAAAGACGAACTTTTTAGGATATGCTGGTATATGAGGGGAGGACTCTCATATTCTGAAAGTATGCTATTAGGTTTTGAAGACCGAGAAATCATCGGTCGCATTATTGAAAAGAATTTGGAAACCACGAAAGAAAGTGGTCTTCCTTTCTTTTAAAGATTCATTCCTAGAAACCGACTGTAACCTACATCCTCGTTATATCCTCTAACTATATTAGGATTGTCATCTTCTGGCTCAGGTGCAGGCTTGACTGGTGCAGTAGCCGGTTTAGTATTAGCGTTAAACGAATAATTAACTTTTGGAACAGCACCTTGAGTCTGCCCTCCACCGTAATTAGTAGCTGTTGGTTTTGCAGGTTGTGTTGTTTGGGCCGATTGTGCTTGGTCTGTATTTGTTGGTTTTGCAGGTTGTGTTGGTTGCGTAGCAGGTTCTGCTTGAGCTGCAGGTTCTGCTTGAGTTGTAGGTTTTGCTTGTTGAGTATCAGCAGATTGTGTTGGTTGCGTAGCAGGTTCTGCTTGAGCTGCAGGTTCTGCTTGAATTTTACTTACAATATCTTTTTTAGCATCAGGATTTAATTTAGATACTAGTTGTAAAATTTGGTCAACTTCATTATCTCCACCTGTAGGAGCAGCCGCTGCTGCTATCGGTGCAGCAGTAGCAGGTCGACCTTGTCCTGTAGGAATAGGCGCTGCCCAACTAGGACCTTGACTTTGATTAGCATCAGGTTTTAATGCAGTTTGTCCTGCTTGGTATCCTTGCTTGGCACCATTCCATACATTTTTAAGTCCTTGAACTACTCCCCCAGCAACTGCACCAGGAACTCTGCCAAGGCCTTGCCCTAGTCCTTTAAGACTTAATTCGTCTAATTGATCTTCAGTTAATATTTCGTTGATTCTCATTATACAGTTCCTAATGCGGCTAATACTTTTTGCTGATCGGCTGGTGGTAATTTTTTAATTCTAGCAACAATGTCATCAATATTTATATTTTGAGCAGCAGGAGTAGCAGAAGGTACAGGTATTTGCATATCTCCAAATACCTTGTTGATAACAGTATCATCTACACCGGCTTGTCGCAGTATGTTGGCCACTGCATCACTATCTGTAGGACTTCCTGCTTTCTTCCAAGCAGATTGTAGTTTGTCTGCGGTGATTTTGGTGGTTAAGTTCTTGCCTACAGTAGCGGCCTTTTGTTTAATTGTATCCCAAACACCCTCATCAAGTTTACGCTGACGGGCAACAACTTTGCCAATTATCAAGGCAATTGCCGATTCTGACAAGTTAATTGATTCCTGTGTAGCCTGTTGTTTTGCTAGATCGTAAGCAGCTTGAACAGCAGGGCTAAGTTTATTGCCGTTTTGTATTGACATATCGGCTAAGGCCATTTGTGTAGGATTTAATGGTTGTCCAGGGATAACCGGCATACCACCTATAGCAGTTCCGCTATAATTACTAGCATATTGTCCGGGACCAGTTTGTCCCACTAATTCATTTTCGCCAGGACGAGTACCGTACTGATGATCCAAAGGTTGTGCCTGTTGCCCTTGTAGTGCTTTGCCGATTTGTCCAGCGGCATAAGCAGTGGCGCCTGTTTTAGCGCCTGCATAAGCAGCACTGCTAAACTTCTCACCTTGAAGTAGTTTGTCTACCATTTTAAATAGGCCCAGTGCTGCTGCACCACCTAATCCAGCACCACTGATACCTGCGGCTGCAATCAACGCTGAATAAATTAAACTCTGTGCAATTGGATGTGCTTTGGCAAAATCTCTGTACTTTTGCACATACTTCATTACGCCTTGATCACCACCTGTAGCTTGTTTTAACTTTTCAGCAGCTTGATCGTATTTGGCATCCAATCCTTTGATAGGACCAGAGTTTTGTATTTTAGTTTTTAGATCTTCCCACGCCCTATTAACTGTTGAAGCTATATCTTTACCTTGCCCAATCATAGTTCTATTAGAACCCGAGGCTGTAGCACCTGCTTCTATTTGTTGAAATAGTTGATTTATTTGATCAGGAGTAAGAGCAGCTTCTTTGATTAAAATACCTGCGTGTTCCCATAATCTCACAGAACGAATAGATGGTTTGTCTAGTCCTTCATAGAGATAGTCGTTGTAAATGTGATTGAGCTTCATAGAATTAAGATTTAATCATCTATTTATAAACGAACTGCGTTCGTTTGATCTATCGCTCACGCTCAGATCAGTTGTTTCGTCGAAGACGTTTTTAATATTATCCAGATTGTTTGGTCACACTTCGCCCGCACAGGGCGAAGAACATTATCCGAGTTACCTCAGTCACACAGTGTTAGAGCATTACAGTGGCGGTTGACCGGTACCACGAGCTCCGTCTTCATCTCAACGGCAGCTTACATATACACACTATCGCATATGTAAACCCAGGGTTTTTCTCCCTTCTTTTTTGCCTTTTCTACTATCTTCTAACAATCAAACCGCGGCTATTTGCGATCTTGGTCCTGTAAAGGATACTGATTGAGAACTCTTAACGGCAAGAGATTTCCGTCCCTGTGATCCGAGATCCAGGTCTAGGGCGCACGATATTGGCTTGCGCTTGCTTTTGTTACCGTTTAAGGTGCCTAAATTTTATTTCTAATGTGGGAGCCATGTCAATGTAACTTACCCGCAACCATTCCTTCTGGAATAACAGACTTACGATAATTTCTAATACCGTCGTTACACCATTTTAAGGAGGACATTTTCTCGGACATCCGTTCTCGGTATCCTGGAATATTCCAATTAGCTGCTAGTTGGTTACATCTTTTTTTATAATTTTCTGGAATTGCTAGATATTCTTTTGTTTTTTACTTAGATGTTGTGCCTGTTTTTGTTGTGCTTCTTTATATTTCTTCTTAGATTCTTCTGTATGTTTTTTGCCTTTATTTGTCCTTGAAAGTTTTTGTCTGCTTTCAATGGTCCACGGCATAGCGCCACCGTCTCCCATCTCTGGGACAATATTAGCAAATTCTTTGGATTCTACAATATTCCATAAATTTGAATAGTAAATTCCGGCTTCTTTAATTTCAGATGGATTAGTAGTTTCAAGCAAAATTTCAGTAGTTACATCATATCCGTGTTTTTTGATATGTTGCCTCCAAACGGTGCCCGAACCTTGATATAAATGCGGATCAATAGAAATAGTCTTGCCAAGATATTTTAACCCAGTTTTGTTGTGGGTTTTTACATAGAGGTAAATAGGCATGCTGATAGTTCCTTCATAACTGTTAGAGTCAGTGGATGTTGACGCATCGCGACTGGCACTAATATTTATTAAATCTTGCCTTTTATATGTGATTGGTGTATCCTGCAACTTATCTGTCCGTTATAATAATCATCTGATTCTAATACTTTTCTTTCAAACTGGGTTCTTGCTTCTACATAAGTGCATTCACTTTTACTTTTGCAATAGAATAATATTTCTCTTGTAAAATTATTCTGGCCAAGCAATTCGATATCTTTTTTAAGTTCGTCTGAGCTAGACCAATATGTTTGCCAGTCGCTTGATATTTTGCTTCTAATTTTCTTCTTCTTTTTAGTGCCATTCTTTAGTGTAACAGTTTTATATGTTGTTTTAGAGAACTTTGCTAGTTTTTTGCCTATATATTTTCTACCATTGGTCAAGTTCGTGATAAGATATACAAATCCTACACAATCTTCAGGAAGAGTCTCCACTGCTTGATTTTGGTATGTCCACATTCTTCTTTTTATACTTCTTTGGTGGCTCTTTGGCCTCTACTTCTCGTTTCTTCTTATCAAATGCCTCGGCCATATCTTTGCTTCGGTTTCTTAGAACGATACACAATTTCTGTAGTCTAACCACAGTATGCCTAAACTCGGTACCTGATCTAAGGGCACTAGATTTAAGGAACCTACGATGATAGTTATTAACTTCTACAAGTGCAGCCACAAAATCTGAGTATGCTTGCGTATACTCGGCTCGTGTCCGTACGATTTCCGAGTCATCTAGCAAAATACATTGGGCACCGTGATACCGTTTGTAAGTTAGCTTAGACACTCGACTACCGCACTTTTCGCAGGTTACATGGTCTTTTGTAGATTCAAGCCACATATTCTAAATCATTATTATACGAAGTAAAGCCGTTCTCTTTTACCACCCGGAGGACACTATTTACACGGCCCACTAATTCATCCTTGTGAGATATAAGGTAAATGTTCTTATTTCGTTCTCGAGCCATTTTCTTCAGCACGGCTAGCGCACTTTCCACACCCGCTGAGTCCATACCGGCATCAACAAGCTCGTCGATGAACAACAGGTTAATGCTCTGGTACAGCCCTTCCCATACATCTCTAAAGGCAAAGCTCATAGAAAGAATCAATCGATTACGCTCGCCTCGGCTTAAATTATCAAAGTCTAAATCTTGACCTAGTTGAGTAATTTCCACATTTAGGTCATTTTGGAATACCACAGCATGTGGCAATCCTAGCTTGTCGATGTAATAACTCAAGCGTTTGTTCAAGTAGTTTAAATTCTGATCAATGATCTTTTTGCGAATAAAGCTGTCTTTATTGGTCAGAAGTTTTAGCAGGAACTCTTGATGTTCTTTAATTCTAGTCAACTCGTTAATGGTGTCCCACGAAATTTCTTGTAGGGCACTTTTCTTTAGTTCTTCAACCTGTTCGGCATAGGGGTTAGTTTCTTCTGCTCGTTGATTCAATCGAGCTTCTAGGCTATCCAAGTTATTTTTATGACCCAGTGCTTCTGCTTCTGTATCGTAGAATGTAATAGGTCGTTTAGGTTGTTCACCGATGGCAGTTATTTCGTCTACAATCTTTTGATAATCAGCTGATACTTTTTCTAGATATGTATAAGCATCGGTAATATTTTTAGTAACAGTGGCAGTCATTTCTTCGTGCTTGTGATCGTGAAGATCCTGTTCACAAGCCGGGCATTGTTTGGTTTCTAACTTTTCTAATTCTTTATTATACTTGGTGAGAGTTTTGTCTGCTTGCGTTACAGCACTTTCTAGAGTGGACTTTTGTTTCTGTAGGCTGATAATCTTGCTGTTGTTATCTTCCCATACTTTTAATTGAGCGTGAGCAGCAAGTTCGTTATTGATATCCACGGTGACCAGTGTTTGTATGTTGTTTACTAGGCTGGTTAAATCTTGTTCTTTCTTGGTTTCCCAAGCATTGCCGCGGGTGATTAGGCTGTCAATGCTCTTCTGAATATTCTCATTGGACTTCTTAACAGTTTCAATCCGAGCAGTTTCTAATACAATGGCATCCTTGGTTTCTTTGACCAAGGCCTTTAGTGTTTCTGCTTTTTCACTTAATTGAGTAATACCTAGCAGTTGTTCGATGACTTCTCGTTGATCAGCAGCTCGCATAGCCAGGAACGGCTCAGTATAGGTATTCAACGCCACTAGATGTTTAAACATAGTATGGCTCATACCCAGCATCTGCTCAATGGCCTTTTGTGTTTCTCGGCTATCGCCCTGACTATCGTCTTCTAATTCTTCAGTTTTAATCTGATCATTGTTGACAAACAGCTTGAGCACATTGGGTTTGCGACCGCGTTCAATTCTATAAAGATTACCACCTTTTTCAAACTCAACAGTGACCAACATGGCCTTGCTGTTGGTTTTATTGATTAAGTTTTCTTTCTTAATGTTGGTAAGTGCTTGACCGTACAGAGCATAACTTAGAGCATTAATAATGGTAGTCTTGCCAGTGCCATTTCTAGAACCGGTATCATCGCCGCCTAGATCTAGATTAGAACCTAAAACCAAAGTCAAGGATTCGCGATCAAAATCTACTGCCTGGGTATTTTGACCCACGCTCATAAAATTCTTTACGGTTAAATTCTTTATATTAAAGTTCATTGTAAATTTCTAGTAGAGTGTTGATGTTGTATTGATCGGAATTGATACTGAGTAACTGTTCAGTGACAATTTGGTCTACTGATTCAAACTTGGCATCTTGGCTTTCTTCGATGATGCCGTCTAAGTTGTTTTTATCCTGAGTTAGACTGATTTCTCGAATATCATAATTCTTATTGAATTCTTCTTTGATAAAATTTGCTTCTTCGTAGCTGATATCGATGTCTAAGTTTACCCGTAGGTGCATCTTAGATTTCATAATGCTGTCTTTCTGATCAATAAGGTCAGACAGTTTAACCACACGATACTTGGGACAATTTGGCCAGTTGATAAACTCGGGTTCTCCGCCCCACTCTAGAACCATCATACCTCGGTCGTCATCCCAGTTGTCGGCAAAGTTGTGGGGAAAGGCATTGCCAATATAGACAATCTTTCCTCGTTGTTGTCGCTTGTGGAAATGTCCGCTGAACACATAATCTTGGTGTTTAAAATGTTCTGCTTGTAATTCACCGTGATCGGGCATCTGCACCATGGCATTCATATAGAACAGGGGTAATTCAAAGTGCCCGAACATATATCGGCTCTTTACCTTGCTGATATCTTTCCACTCTTCCCCAACAAGCCACGGGACTAGGGTGACATCATCAAGAGTTGTTACACCCTCTATGACGGTGACTCCTGGAATGTGGCGGCCAAAGGCGCTGGAATGAATGTCACGCTTGTCTTTGTAGAACAAATCGTGGTTGCCGGGAAACCAAAAGAACTGCTCAAAGGCAGCACCTAATTTTTCTAAACATCTTAAACTAGAATTCAAAGTGAATAAGTTTAAGCTGTTTCGATTGTGACTCCAATCGCCAAGGAATATGCAAGTTTCACACCCTTGCTCCTTGGCGGTTGAAATAAACCAATCTACGAATTCCTCACAGTCCTGCAAATGTGTTGCTGAGTTGGACTTAAGACCAAAATGAATATCTGTCATCGCAGCAACTTTTTTAAATAGACCCATTATTATAGTTCTCCTATAAAAAGTATAGCGAGTCTAACTATAAAAGTCAAGGAATAATATCTTCGTTTTCTATTTCTTCTTCTTCAGAAACTTCTTCACTCTTGGGCATACGCATATTCTTGTATAGTTCTGCCTGACGAGCAATTTCTTCTGCATACTCTTGACTGTTTTGACGAGTCAAACTCGGTGTTAGACCTGCTTCTTCTAATAGGTCATCTCGGATATTTTGACTCTTCTTTTCGATGTTTAGAATACGAGTAAAGCTATTTGTTACCGCTGCGGTATAGTAGGCAAATGGGTTTTCTGATTTGCTTTCGTCAAACTGCAAACCAATTTGGCTTAATTGTAGGATAGCCTGTCCCTTCATTTCGTCGATATAGGTATAACCACGCCAGTTTGATCGTTGGGCATAGCGTTCGCTTAACTTGATAAACATCTTACCAAGGTTTTCTGTGATGCGCCCGTGGTCCTTGCTAAAGTGGCCCTTGTCCACACCGCCTTTCCAATGTGATTTCCCTACACAGATTAATTCATCTTCGTCGTTGAATTTCCAATGTTGGTAGGGTGGAAAGTTTACTTTTTCGTGACTGTCTGCAGTATTCTTGACAGTTTTCTTACGACCCGGAGCCAATGGAATGTGCTCAAAGGTCATAATACGGATTACGATGTCCGTTTTGGCAATGGTTTTGTAATCAGGTGTACAGTCTGCTAGTTTAGTTTTCTTGTCACCTGACATACGAGCTGCAGCAAATGCAGCAATGCCTATTCTTTTAGCCCTGGCTCGTTTTGCATCAGCAACAGTTCTAATGTTAATTTTATCGAGACTGGTTAAAATAATGTCGTGCTGTTGGTATTCAGGTTGTGTAAAACTTGAAAAAGAACATTTTGAACGGTGTATTTCTGCTAATAGGTCTCGGTTGTTTAGGTACTTCTGCTTTCTTATTGTGAATCCAATAGTCATCTTATTATTATTATCCTTTAATATTGATTATAACATATGAATGGGCAGTGTCAACCATTGTTATTAAAATAGCACATTATTTATCTGGTTAAATAAGAGATAAAGGAATATTTCTCATATGCCCGACCAAATACTAGGAGCCGAAAGCCCTATCTTTCCTACAGCTCCAACAGCTCCTACATTCCCAACGGCACCAGTTGGCCCTTTAAGGGATCTAGCAGGAATTCGACCCGGTGCAATTCCGAAGATTCTTAAACCTGCAACTGATGTTAATATGCGGTTCATGAATGATGTAACTATTACTGATTCTCGCCCAGGTAGCGATATGAGAGTTACTATAAAAGTTCCTACTGATTATCTAACAGCTCTTACTAAAGGTTCAGGTGCTTCCGAGTTTTCGACACTAGGCGGAATTGTATTTCCTTATACACCTACAATCAGTTTAGAACACAAAGCTGATTATACCACTCAGACTCCTACTCATAGCAACTATTCTATTAATTTCTTTAAAGCTAGTTCGGTTGTCGATATTAGTATTTCGGGTTTATTCACTGTACAAAATCCACAAGATGCAGCAGTATATTTGTCGGCAGTGAATTTACTGCGTGCCTTGACCAAAATGAGATTTAGTACAGATCCTGATGCAGGAGCTCCTCCGCCTATCTGTAGATTAAATGCCTACGGTAACTATATGTTGAATAATATTCCTGTAACAATAACTAGCTTTAAAAATGATATGCCTAATGATGTTGATTTTTATGAATTACTTCCTGGACAAGGAAATTCTTTCGGACATCATCTAGTTCCTACAAAATCTACTATTTCTATTAATTGCAAAATAATGTATAGTAGACAGGAAATGTTAAATGCATCAGTAACTGACTGGTTAAGTGGCGGCGGCTTGGGAGTGTAATATGTCAGTACCTTATTCTAAATATAGTCCATATTATAGTACTGATCAAACCAGTGGTTATTTAGACATATGGAAAGCTCCGGGTATTCCGGCCTTGGCCAATGATATCCTATTCACCGTGACTAAGAGTTATGAATATAGACCCGATCTGTTGGCCTATGATCTCTACGGAGAAGTAGGATTGTGGTGGGTATTTGCTGTGAGAAATTTAAACACCATACAAGATCCTATATTTGATTTGCAGGCAGGTACTAAAATATATCTGCCACAATTAACTACACTTAGATCTGCATTAGGAATTTAATATGGGATTTTTTTCCAGCCTGCTTAATAATAGTTCGAGTGTAGAAAATAAAACAGCCAAAGTATCTACTGCTACATCTATAGTGTCGCCGCCTACACCGTCTGATTCTAAAAATCCCGATGTTGTTCAAGGCACTGAAAAAAATGTATTGAATAATTTTAGATCTTCGACCTATATTTTTACATTGGCAGCATTAGATTCTCAAGAAGTTAATGATCCTGATGCATATAGATCTAAGCCATTAAAATATGTTATTTTAAAATCGGGTGGGAAAGGTACTGCAGGCATTAGTAATAAAATTGTTCCTGTAGAAAGAACATATCAAGAACAATCAGAAACAACTACATCTGATGTTAAGACAGGTAAAGTTAAATCGGTATCTACTTCTACAACAAATAAAACTTGGTCAGATGCCAGCGGCGGTGCATTAGTTGACGGATTTAATAAAGACAGTCCTGGAAGGTTCGATATGTTTATCGATAATCTAGAGATTGAAAGTCTAATGTCAAGTAATGAAAAAGCACCATCTAGTCAACCGACCGGTATTAAATTTGATGTGGTTGAGCCATATAGTATCAATGGATTTATTGAAGCACTACAGGTTGCTTCAGTTGCTGCTGGATATCCTACATACACCCAAGCTAGTTTTTTATTAAAGATGCAGTTTGCAGGGTATCCCGATGGAGATGGACTGCCGGCAGTTGTTCCAGAAATAGATCATGCTACAAGATATTATGTAATTAGATTTACAGGTGTTGATGTATCCATTGACGAAAAAGGTACAATGTATAAATGTTCGGCAATTCCATTCAATGAACAGGCATTTGGTAATATAGGAACATTAAAAAAATCTACTAAAATGACAGGTAAAACAGTTTATGAGATTTTAACCAATCTTATGGATAAGATGACAACTCAGGTTGCTGAAGATGATAAAAAAAGTAAAAATGGCGACCAAAGTGTTCACGACGAGTATAAAATAAAATTTCCTACTTTTGATTCTACCAACGGATTTGTTGGCGGCGACTCGGCGGGTACTAGTAATGATTTCGGTAAATCAGAGATTACTGATCTAAGTTACAATAACAATTATGTAATGCCCGACCCTGCAAAGACTACACAGCCCAATGCAACACAGGCCAAGGGACAAACCAAACCTACACCCGAACAAAATGCCAAAGCACCGGCATCTTTTAAAATATCGCCAACAACTGGACCTACGGCACAATTTGCAGAAGGTGTTGGTTTACTAGATTGTATTAATGCAATTCTTACAGATTGTAAAAAATCAAGAGATATTATTAAAAAATTAAGCACAGAAACTAAAGATGGTAAAGTAGCTCCTGTTCCTGGCCTAATAGATGAATATGGAATGATAGACTATTTTTTAGTCAAAGCAGAAATTACAAATAAAAATAAAATAAATCCCGACACAAGAAAACCTTATCAAATTTATACATTTGTTGTCACACCTTACAAAGTTCATTACTCTCGAATTCCAAGATACGGAAATCCTATTGAAGATGAATCAAAATTAAAAAAATATAGTATTCGTGAATACAATTATATCTACACAGGGAAAAATGTTGATCTTTTAAGTTTTAAATTAAATTTTAACACACTATTCTTTGAAGCTATTCCGTCGGCAATGGGTCAAGACCAGGGCCCTCCATCGCGAGATGCGATTTCAAAGACAAATCAAACTGCTCCTAAATCTAATCCCGATTCAGTAACCATTGCAAAGAATAATCCTATAGGAACGGGTTCTGTACAAACTACACCAGATAATACACAGGTGAATAAAAATTCTGGAACAACACGACAAGATGATCCCTATCTTGTACTAGCTAGAAATATGCACAATGCTATTGTTAATTCTACCAGCGGTATGTTAACAGGAGAAGTGGATATACTAGGAGATCCATTTTTCCTAGTAACAGGTGGTATAGGCAACTACAACCCCAAACCTGCAAGTTCTACTAATCCTCAGGTAACTGAAAATGGAGAAGCTAATCACAATCAAGGTGAAGTTTGGGTTACTCTAAAGTTTAGAAATCCGATTGATATAGATCCTACCACTGGAAAATATAATTTTGATCCTAGACTAGTTCCTTTTAGCGGAGTCTATCGAATTCTTAAAGTAGTTTCTACTTTCAAAGACGGTGTGTTTAAACAGAAATTAGATATTCTTCGAGTACCCGGTCAATTATTAGATAGTAGTTTACCTCCAACAAACCCTGCTACGGTAATGACCAGCGAACCAAATCCTCTAGATCAAAAGCAAGAAGATACTTCTCCACCGGATAAAGTTGTTAGCGATACTTCGGAACAATCTAGCAATCGTCCTGATACTTTTAATCTGTTAAATCAACAAGATCGTGGACTACCTAGTCCCGGCTTACCCGGACAATTAAGCAATTTTACCAATGCATCTGGAGGGCTCGGCGGTACTACTAATGCTTTGCTAACACAGGTCAGCGGTGCAACTCCTAACCTTGCTGGCATAGGAAGATCTGCTACACAGATATATGGTGGTGTAATACCCGGCGGAATCAATCAGTCTGCTCTAGGAATACCATTGCAGGCATCGGGTATTGCATCCCTGCAACAGAAAGCATTGGGGCCTGCAGCACTATTAAATCAAGTTTCAAATACTTTAAGAGCAGGCGGTATTAGCGCACCTACCTTACAACTAGCAAATTCAATTGTGTCTCAGGCTAGCAATATTATTAATCAGGTCAGTGTACCTGGTTCAGGAATAGGTAAAGGAGCATTTGTGTCATACACTCCTGCTACGCCGGTTAGTACCTTAATTGCTGCAGGCGGCACTATTACTGCTCAAGATGTTATTGCACAGAATTCAACAATGCCTACAAATATTACTGCAATCTCAGGCGCCGCCAAAGGCCTGGGTATTAATGCTATATCTGCAGTGGCTAATTTAGGACCAGCTAGTGCTATCTTATCCGGTGGTGCTCAATGTATTCCTACAAAAGCAGGATTAACATCTGCAGCGGATCCTTTGGCAATTGCTGTAAGACTTGGAGTTAATCCGTCTCAGATTGCAGGTTTAAGTTCAAATCTACAGAGCAAAGTTTTATCGCAGTTTGCTAGTATTGCAAATAATGTGCCTGTTAATACTAATTTGTCACAAACCGCAGCACAAGGTGTAAACTTAAATTCTTTATCTCCCTCGGGTCTAGCAGCGCTGCCGGCGACTTCTCCCTATACTACAGCACCTGACCCCCAACCTGATACGCAGTATATTAATTATGTTGCTCAAACAGGCGGTAAAATGGCCTTAGCTAGATCCTATGCTGTAAATGATGTTTTGGCTATACCACAGTCTGAATTACCTCCTAGTGCAGTAACCGCAGCATTATCTTCAGTGCCTGCAGCTATTAAAAATCCTCTAGGGTCTTTGACTAATTTACCCGGAGTTAATATTGCTGCCAATGCTGGTCGCTTATTTTCTGCGGCTTCTCAACTATCATCTCTCACCGGGAATGTTGATGCTGTAGAAACTAAACAGAGTCTTGTAAATTCTTCTCTAGGATCAATGATCAATAACGGGGGCAATCTAACTAAATCTGTTACTTCGCAGTTTGGTAGCCTGGGTGCAGCTTCAAACCCGCTAGATAAAATAATGTTAAATCGATAAGGTGTATTATAAATGGCAATAGATAAAAGAAAACGAGGAGCTCTTCCGACACCGGGGCCCTTTGTTGCAGAAATTACCAATCATCTAGATACTACCTATATGGGTATGCTAGAAGTTGCTCTTATTAAAAATATTCAAAATCCTATACAGGACCAGGGTAATACCTACATCGTTAGATATCTAAGTCCTTTTTCGGGGAATACCAGTCCTAGATTTGAGGGTAATAATGCCAGCAATTTTAACGATGTTCAAAAGAGCTATGGTATGTGGATGATCCCACCGGATGTAGGTACTCGTGTTTTAGTTATATTTGTCGACGGTGATCCTAATCAAGGATACTGGATAGGGTGTATACAGGACATGTTCCAAAATCACATGGTCCCGGGTATTGCTGCAAGCCAGTATACTTCAATGACCCAAGAACAATTTAACAGATATGGTACAACTTATTTGCCTGTTGCTGAATATAATAAAACTGTAGCAGATCAGAATTCCTTGAATCCTAACACGATGAAAAAGCCAATACATCCTTTTGCAGATAGATTGTTGGCACAAGGATTATTGTTAGACACAATACGAGGTGTTACAACTACAAGTGCTCGCAGAGAAGTACCTAGTCAGGTATTTGGTATCAGTACACCTGGTCCGTTAGATACTAGTCCTGGAGCTAAGACAGGAAAGATTGGCTATGATGCAGGTATAGATGCTCCTGTGAGCAGGCTAGGTGGCAGTACATTTGTAATGGATGATGGGGATATCAACGGACAAAATGAATTGGTAAGAATTCGTACTAGAACAGGTCATCAAATACTTTTACATAATTCTAGCGACTTAATCTACATTGCTAACAGCAAAGGTACTGCTTGGTTAGAAATGACCAGCAACGGTAAAATAGATATCTACGCCAAAGACAGCGTTAGCATACATAGCGAAGCTGATTTTAACTTTAGAGCAGATAGAGATATCAACTTAGAAGCGGGTAGAAATATTAATGTTCGTGCTGTGGGAAATATGGAAACTAATGTTACTGGTTATTATTTCCTATTAGTAGACGACTACGGCAAAATAGCTATTAGAAACGATCTTGACCACACCGTCGGCGGAACTGTTAGAAATACTGTTGCTCAAGACTTAAACTTTTCTGTAGTAAAAGATTTAAAAATTACCACCGGTCACGAAGTAAATGTTATTTCTGGAGAAAATTTTAAGATAGGTTCGGGTGGTAATTTTAGTATTGATGCTAATGGCAATATAATACAGACCGGTTCTAAGATTCATATGAATGGGCCTGCTGCACCTGCACCTAATACAGCAGATGCTGCTACACTACCACCACCGTTGTCTATCTTTAGTTTACCTAATCGAAATCCTGCAACCAGCTGGGCTTTAAAAAGTAACAAATATAAAACTACAGATATTAAATCTATAATGCAGCGTGTACCTACACACGAGCCGTGGGACCAACACGAAAATATTAATCCCAGTCAATTTAGTTCTACAGCAACTGATGTTACACTACAAACAACTCCTACATCACCAAGGGCTGCTGCAGGAGTACCGCCGAGTCCTGATGCAGGAATTCAACCGCCTGCTAATACTCCTGATGTTATACCGGATACCTGCGATCCTAAGTATGCTAAAGATATCAATGCTCCTGCAAGCCAGGCAGGTATTAGTGCTCTTAAGGCCGCCGCCTCACAACTAGGATTAACATCTCCTTATGCTGTTGCTAGTTTGTTGGGTATTGCTGGTGGAGAAAGCCGTTGGAAAGTGGTTACGGAAAGTTTTAACTACACATCAGCAGCCAGATTGTTACAGGTATTTCCAACGGTGTTTAAAGGCGACCAATCATTGGCTCAACAATATGTTGGCAATCCTAACAATAGCCTGCCTGAATTTTTATACGGATCTAATACTGCCAAAGGCAAAGGCTTGGGCAATACACAATCGGGAGATGGCAGTGCATTTATCGGTCGCGGATTTATACAGCTAACTGGCCGAGCAAATTATGCCAAGTATAGTCAGTTGATGTATAAAAAAGGATTAGTGTCTAGTCCTACAGCATTGACCGATAAACCTGACATGTTGTCGGACCCAACTATTGCTGCTCAGGTCAGTGTGCTATATTTCTTAGATCGTGTTAAGGTTGCACAAACTGATGCTGGTTATTTTGAAGCAGCTTGCCAAGCAGTGGGGTTCAATACTCCCGACATACACGCTACAAAATTAGGATTCTATCAATGTTTCTTAGGACAACTGCAACCTAGCAGTAGTACTCCTTCAAATGCTGTCAAAACAGGTACTGGTGGTATCTTAACCGATAGCCAAGGACACCCAGTAACTACAGGACAATAAATATTATATCATGCCATACAAGTCAATTGAAATATCTAATGCTAATGCAGTACAACAGCAGGTAACTAAAACCAGTCAGTTTTATGTTGGCTTCAGCACACAAAATCCTGCCAATACTACATCAAAGCTCTTTGACCTTGATTTGATTGCACAGGATATCTTAAATCAATTCAATACTCGAAAAGGCGAAAGGGTGATGAAGCCTGCCTTTGGTAGTATTATCTGGGATGCTATAATGGAACCAATGACTCCTCAATTACGAGAAGCATTGAATCAAGATATTAAAACTATCTGCACTAGCGATCCTAGAGCTACTCCAACACAAATTAAATTAACAGAGTATAATACTGGATATATCATAGAAGTAACTCTCGTGCTCAATGGTACTGACCAGTCTACTAATTTAAAACTAACCTTTGATCAAAACATTGGTTTAACGGTACAGCAACAATAATGTACCAAGTTTATGCATACAATAAATACGGTATAGAGCAATAATATGACCATTCCAGCAACAAACTCACAGCTACTAGTTACAGAAGATTGGACCAAAATATATCAATCCTTTCGTAACGCAGACTTTCAAAGTTACGATTTTGACACTATTCGTCGTATTTTAATTTCTTATCTACAAGAAAACTATCCCGAAGATTTTAATGACTTCATTGATAGCAGTGAATATATTGCTCTAGTCGATCTTATTGCCTATATGGGGCAAAATTTAAGTTTCCGTATTGACTTAAATGCCCGTGAAAATTTCTTAGAAACTGCCCAACGTCGAGATAGCATACTACGTTTGGCTCAACTAGTTGGTTATGTTCCTAAGCGGAATATTCCTGCTAGTGGATTGTTAAAGATAACCAGTGTTTCTACTACAGAAAATGTCATTGATGCAACGGGAGTTAATCTCGCCAATGTTAGTGTTGCATGGAACGATCCTTCAAATACTAATTGGTACCAACAATTTATTGCGGTTATGAACGCGGCCATGCCCGGGTCTACAGCATTTGGTGTACCTAATGATCGTAATGAAAATTTAAACGGAATTTATACAGAACAATATCTGATCAATAGTTCTAATGTTGATGTACCTGCTTATAGTTTTAGCCAAAACATAAATGGTACCTATATGAATTTTGAAATTGTACCTGCTACATTTTCTGGCAAAGATTTTATATATGAATCTGCCCCTGCCCCTAGAACTGCAGTGAGCCTCATTTATCAAAATGATAATCAAGGTTCTGGTAGTGCAAACACCGGCTTCTTTGCATTTTTCAAACAAGGTGCTTTAGCCTTGAGCAATTTTACAATTAATAATCCAGTACCTGATGAAATTATTGGTATCAATGTCAGTGGTATTAATAATACTGATGTTTGGCTATGGCAATTAAATGCAGACGGTACATATCCGTCTGCACCTTGGACACAGGTTCCTAATGTCATCGGTAATAATGTTATCTATAATAGTCTTAAACAAAATGTTAGAAATGTATATAGTGTGACTAACAGAGATACGGATCAGATAGATTTAAATTTTGCCGACGGTAGTTTTGGAAATTTACCTAAAGGGCAGTTTGTTTTATACTATAGACAAAGTAACGGTCTTGTATATTCTATCACTCCCCAACAAATGAGCGGTATAAGCGTTGATATTCCTTATATTAACAAAGCAGGACAACCTAACAAATTAACATTAACACTAGGTCTTCAATATACCGTTAATAATAGTGCGGCCACTGAAACTAATGCTAGTATTCAACAAAATGCCCCTCAAAACTATTATCTACAGAACCGTATGGTCACTGCTGAGGATTATAATATTGCTCCACTGACAGTTACCAGTAATGTATTGAAAGTTAAAAGCGTTGCTCGAGTTTCTAGCGGAGTAAGCAAATACTTTGAATTAAGTGATGTTAGTGGAAAATACAGCTCTACTAATATATTTGCTGACGACGGAGTATTATATAAAAATATCTCTCAAAATAGTTTTGAATTTTCTTTTATCAGCAATAATCAAATTTTTACTGCTATAAAAAAACACCTAGAACCTATTATTGCTAGTAGATCTTTATTGTCTTTCTATTTAGATCAATACAGAAAATCCAGCTATGCAATTACTGCCAGCGGATATACTTGGAATCTAACTAATGCTGTTGCAGGTCAAAGTCGCGGTTATTTTAAAGCCGGCACTACTCCTCAACCTGTAGGATCGAGTGCCTATGCTCCTTTATCTTATATAACTGCCGGATCGATGATTAAGTTTGTTCCACCGGCTGGTAGTTACTTTTTACCTAACGGAAAAATAACATCGATTCAATCGAGTAAAACTGTTAGCTATATGTGGACCACAGTATTGCAGGTAATAGGAGACGGTGCTAATAACGGCCTGGGAAATCTAAATGACGGAACTGGTCCTGTTATTTTCAGCAATAATATAGGTAATGGTGCTGTTCCAACAGAAATTATTCCGGCATTTATTAGTTCTTTTTCTTATTCGTTTGAATCAGATATTGTAAATTTATGCTTGACTCAAACTAACTTTGGTTTAAGTTTTGATGTTGTTAATAGAACCTGGAATGTTATTCTAGATACTAATTTAAACCTAGCTGATTCGTTTAGTCTCACTAATCAAAATGATGATACTAATACAAATAAAGATTCAAGCTGGTTAGTGGCATTTACCTGGACAGGAATTTCTTATAAAGTATTGTATAGAACCTGCAACTATATATTTGAAAGTATAAAACAAACTGGATTTATGGTAGATTCTGCTAGTGTAAATTTTGACTATACCAATAATTCTGTTGTTAAAGATCAAATTGACGTATTATCAGTAAATGCTGCTCCTAACACTAGCTCGGCACTTGGTGTTGATTATAAATGGCAAATTGATGACTCGATTGTCGAGTCTGACGGTTATGTTGATCCTAGCAAAGTATTGGTTAGTTTCTATACCTACGAAGGATCAGGCACTGTTAGTGAAATGACCAATCCTGATACATTTAATAATATTGTAGGCAGCATCAATACAGGTACTTCGGATTCTTATGTAATGTTTGAACTAGGATCCGACGGCTTAACATATAACTTATTAGACAGTTCGTTGTATATTGTTTATAACACAGAACAAGATGCATTAAACGCAGGTCTTGATAGTGATTATCTATATTATATAGTCAATGACGGTGCAGTAAAAAATGTAAGTGCTAACGGATTGCAATTGGTTTATAACCCTAATTATCTATGTTATGCCGGTCGTAGTGGATTGAAATTCCAGTATCAACATAACACTGGTCAAGATTACAGAATTGATCCTAGTAAGAGTAATATCATTGATGTTTACATGTTGACTACAGCCTATGATACTGCATTTAGAAACTGGTTATCTACAGGCAACGGAACCCAACCTTTACCGCCTACTAGTCAAAGTCTTGCATCAAACTACTCCAGTGACTTAGAACCTATTAAAACAATCAGCGACGAGATCATTTACCAACCGGTAACATATAAAGTTCTATTTGGCAGTTCTGCTCCTGCTAGTTTGCAAGGTACTTTTAAAGCTGTTCAATCAGCTTCTAGCACAAAGAGTCAGAATGAAATTATTGCTAGTATTTTATCTGCAATCAATCAATTCTTTGCATTAGAAAATTGGGACTTTGGTCAGAGTTTTTACTTCAGTGAATTATCTGCTTATGTTATGAACTTGTTAACACCTGATATTACTAACTTTGTTATTGTACCTACTGTTAATAACTTTGGAAGTTTATATGAAGTTGCTTGTCAAAGTAACGAAATTTTTATAAGTGGAGCAACTGCTGCTGATATAAAAGTTATATCAGCTATTACTGCCAGCCAATTGAATACTACTTCTATTATAACCAACGCTAATAATTCTTAATAATGACAACCGCAACTATTCGATCAGTTAATTTTTTACCTATCACTTTGCAAACTGATAGAAATGCAAAATTTCTAGCCAGCACGCTGGATCAAATGATTCAACCTGCTCAGTTGGAACGCATCGACGGCTATATCGGTTCTAAGTTAACACCTACTTACAACTCTACCAGTGATGTTTACATTGCTGAAAATACGGAATTAAGACGAGATTATCAGCTAGATCCTGCTCTAGTAACTAGAGATGCTCTTAGCAACATACAAGATGTGCAAGGTTACGACGATCTTATCAACGAACTTGGTGTAAAAGGTGCAAATACTAATAATTTAGATAGATTGTTTAGATCTGAAATTTATTCTTACAATCCTCATATCGATTGGGATAAACTTGTTAACTATCAGCACTACTACTGGATGGGTACAGATACTACAGAAGTTATTGAAATTATTACTCCTGGGTTGGATGTTGACAGAGATATTGTAGGACAACCTTCTTATACTTTTACAGCTACAGTCACTGGATTAAATGTTACATTGTCTAATGGTATGATAGTGACATTTAGTAATCCTGAAGTGAATAAAAAATATTGGCGTAATGAATACTATGTAGAGGGTGTAGGCACCAGCATTACTCTAGTACTACTTGACGATCTTGTAGTCTCTGCCAATACCTATACAGAATATGTTAGCTATTCGTCAGTTTACAGAGACCAATTTGACGGTGATTCTTTTGCAAACTTTGGTTTTGATTCTAACAGACGCTTGCCGGTTAATCCTGAATATATTACAATCAATCGTGCCAGCCCCGATTTAAATCCTTGGTCTAGATATAATCGCTGGGTGCATCGAGATGTTATTATTGCAAGTGCAGCAGCTAATGGAATACCGCCAGTTCTTCCTGCTGATAAACGAGCACAGCGACCTATTGTAGAATTTAATGCAGGAATTCAGCTTTATAATTTTGGATCAATTGGTATAGAGCCAGTTGACTTTATTGACACCACCAGTGTTTTTCCTTTTAATGATATAGACGGTGTCCTTGTTAATCCTAGAACAGGTCTTTCATTGGTGTATGTTGATGGAGTGATGCTAGAACCCGGTCATCGTATTATTTTTAATGCCGCCGAAGATCCTCGCATCGTTGGAAAAATATATGAAGTGGTATTTGTTTCTATTAACGGAAAATTAACCGTTACTTTACAACCTACCTATGACAATGTTCCTAGCGTTTCTGATGTAGTAACAATTACTAATGGATCAACTTATGCAGGATCTAGTTGGTGGTATAATGGCAGCACTTGGATTTTTGCACAACAAAAAACTAAATTAAATCAGGCTCCCTTATTTGATTTATTCGACGAGTCTGGCAACAGCTATAGCGATACTGATTATTACTTAGACAATTTTACTGGTAATCAAATTTTTGGTTATCAAGTGGGTACAGGCGAAGCAGATCCTTATCTAGGATTCCCTCTTTCATATAGAAATATCAATGCCATAGGTAGTTTCTTGTTTGCTAATTACTTTAGTAATGATAAAATTAATGTTGTAATTAATTCATTAGAATCGTATTCTATTCCAACCTCTATTACATACTTTAAAGTAGGAAATAATTTTTATAATATCTGGGATAGTGTTCCTAATTATCATTTACCTATTTTACAGGTCACAACACCTAAGTTTTCTACATCAACAATACAACTGACATCAGTTAATAGCCCGTTATTGGATAAAGATTTAATCACAGATGTATACCTAAATAATTCTCAAATAAAATTAACCAACGACAAATACTCGATAACAACAAGTTCTGTCGGCGGATATTTCATAAATTTTAACAATACATTAACTAATTCTGATGTTGTATTAATTGAAGCTTACACTTCTCAGACTCCTACAAATTCTGGATACTATTTAGAGTCTCTAAGTTTAACTAACAATCCGTTAAATGGTTCTATATCGTCTTTTACACTCAGTGAATTAACAGAACATGTTAATACTATGATTAATAAATTGCCTAATTATCAAACTACAATGTTAGGCGGTACTAATCTTAGAGACATGGGCAATTATAGCCACCTCGGTACTCAATTGATATCTAATGCAAATCCTATTTCTTTTGCACACATGTTTATTGGTAAAAAAGAACATAGCATTATAGATGCAATTACCAAGGCTAGTGATCAATATAATCAATTTAAATTTGGTTTAATAAATCAATTAACTAAATCTAGTAATCAAACAGATACTATTGCTGCCCTAGATCAAGCACTGACTACAATGAATGTTAGTCAGGGTCCTCTAAGTCCGTATTATCAATCAGATATGTTGGCCTACGGCAATGATGCTAAATTAAGATCTTGGGTAGTAGCAGATATTAATGTTACAAGCTATCCATTATTCACAGAATTTGATCTAAACTCGTTGAGTCAACGATCTGTGTTGGTATATGTAAACGGAAAACAATTAGTCTACGGCAGAGATTATACGTTTGATACTGTTGATCCGTTGGTAAACATTTTAATAAAATTAAATTTTGGTGATAAAATTTTATTAAAGGACTATGCAGATACTCGCGGATCTTTTATTCCGCCTACTCCTAGCAAGCTGGGTCTATATCCTAAGTATGTTCCATCTATTTTTATCGATACTACTTATGTGGTACATCAGCGAGTCATACAAGGACACGACGGCAGTATTACTGTTGCCTACGGCGATTATAGAGATGATGCAATTTTAGAGTTTGAAAAGCGTGTCTATAATAATATAAAGGTAGGATACAATCCCGACCTATTAGATGTTAATACAATTATACCTGGTGCATTTAGAACAACAGACTATTCCATTGACGAAATTAATGCAATAGTCACTGAAGATTTTACAAGATGGGCTGGAAAATACAGCATTGACTATACAGACAATACTAAATTTTTCAGTGCATCTACCCCAAAGACTTGGAATTATTCTAAATCCTACAGCTCACTATTAGACAGCCCTGTATCAGGATCTTGGAGATCGTTGTTTAAATATTTCTACGACACTGATCGCCCTCATATTTGTCCTTGGGAAATGCTAGGATTCAGTGTTATGCCCGACTGGTGGGAAGATAGATACGGACCTGCCCCGTATACTTCCGGTAATGGAATTTTATGGAATGATTTAGAACAAGGATATATTGCCGATGGTCCTACTAAAGGAGTTCATGCTTTTTATGCTCGTCCTGGTCTAAGCGAAATTATACCTGTGGATGACTATGGCAAGTTGTTATCACCGATTGATAATCTTGTCACTGCCGGAGCACCGCCTGATATACGCCGCGACTGGCAAGCAGGCGACCAAGGTCCTCAAGAAACTGCTTGGCGTAGAAGTAGTTACTGGCCATTTGCACTACAAAAATTGTTAGCATTGACTAGACCATTAGTCTACGCATCATATATGTATGACCCTAGTCGAATGTTTAAAAATTCTGCAGGTCAGTGGACATATGGATCTGAATATAAGTTTTTAAATATTAACTCCGTTCCTATCTTTGAAAAAAATAATGCATTGACTAATGGTTATAGTGTGTTAGTTTCAGAAGTAGGACAACAAAGATCTACTAATTATCTCAATGAATTGCAACAAGATTTATCTTATGCAAACTATAATCTATTCTTTAAGGTAGGCGGATTTGTTGATCAATCAACCTTGCAAGTTATTATTGATGCATATGAACCTACTACTAGAGATCCGGGTGCATTGTTACCTAATCAGAATTATACTCTTAGACTAAATTCTAGCAACCCTATTTTATCGCTAGGAGTGTCTGGAATTATTATAGAAAAAAATAATGGAAATTTTGTAATCAAAGGGTACGACACTCAAGAGCCATATTTTAATTGTTATGCTCCTTTAAGAAATTCTAATACTCGTACAATAACCATTGGCGGGGTTACTGAGCCATATGTTACCTGGAGTCCTAGCGGGTCTCAAGGAGCTACTGGTTTATCTACCGAACAAGTTACCACTGCCAAGGCAGGCAATTCTACAAACTTCTATCCTGTAGGTCAAATTGTTCAATATGGTAGTAATTATTATAGAGTTACTGTAGCACATCAAGCAGAACAAGTGTTTAATTCTGCGTTATATCAAATTCTACCTAGCTTGCCTACCAAGGGCGGTGCTACGGTTCAAATAGCTTTAAACTTTAATCCTACTCCGACTCGTGTGCTGTATGGAACAGAATTTACATCTATACAGGAAGTATATGATTTCATTCTAGGCTACGGTCGCTGGTTAACTGATCAAGGATTTATATTCGACGAACATAATATTGATCTAGATGTAGTTTTAGATTGGAATTTTTCTGCCAATGAGTTCCTCTTTTGGTCGACACAAAATTGGGGCGACACTAGCGTACTCACAATAAGTCCATTTGCTGATAAAATTAAATTCCAAGCTGACCGAGTGGTAGTTGATAATTTGTTTAACAATTTTTATCAATATAGTATATTAAAAGCTGACGGCAATCCGTATCCTCAAAAGGATCTAACTATTTCTAGATTAAATGGATTGTGCACAATTGCTACCCTACCTAATACGGCTGGCATATATTTTGCTAGATTAAATTGCATACAAAAAGAACACGGAATTATATTTGATAATAAAGATGATTTTGGCGATGTTATTTTTAATATTGAAACTGGCAGTCGTCAACACAGAATGAAATTAGTAGGTTTTAGAACTGCTAATTGGAACGGTGATATTTATAGTCCCGGATTTATCTATGATCAAGCAATAACCAGCGTATGGTCTCCGTATGTTTCGTATCGTCCTGGGGATGTTGTTTATTACAACGGAAATTATTACAGTGCAATTAATGCAATAGGTGCTACACCGGCATTTGATGCAACACAGTGGAATACACTAACAGGTAAACCAAAGCCTAAATTATTACCAAACTTTAATTATAAAACTAATCAGTTCCAAGATTTCTATAGCCTAGACATCGATAACTTTGATGTTGGTCAAGAAAAAATGGCACAGCATTTAACAGGATACACTCCTCGAGTATATCTAAACAATGTCTTTACTGATCCTATTGCACAATATAAATTCTATCAAGGATTTATTAAAGAAAAAGGTACAGAGAATGCCATTGCCAAATTAGGCAAAGCTAGCCTACAAAATCTACAAGGTGATATTACCTATAACGAAGAATGGGCATTCCGCGTAGGCCATTATGGCTCTTATTCTACCTATCAAGAAATAGAGATTCCTTTAACTGAAGGAACATTTATAGAAAATCCGCAAATCATCAGTCTAGTAGATTCGGTCCCGACTTCAAATCCTAATGATTCTATACACTATGTTACTCCTAGTGATTTAGAAATTCTACCAAAGAATTATACGGCTAGTCAATCATTTATTACAACATCAACGACTGATATAATAAAATTATTGTCAGCAGGTTATGTAAGACTTGATGATGTTACTGCCACAGCCTACAACGAAAACAGTTTATTGGATATTGCAAATAACAATAAACTAAACAGCGGTGACACGGTGTGGCTAGGATTTACACAAGATGGCAACTGGGATGTTTTACGTTATACAAAATCACCTGCGCAAGTAGTAGGAGTATATGTCAGCAGCCCAGTAAGTCGTATTACATTTACCACAGACAGGGCGCATAATTTATCAGCAGGCACGGTTGTATCTGTTGTTAATTTCAATGGACAAGTGGACGGTGTATATATTGTTCAAGAAATACCTCAGTATACCCAATTCTCTGTTGCTAGCACACTGGCTTCTATTACCAATGCGCCGTTGTTGTCGCCAGGACAACTATTTGAATTTGTCAGTGCTAGATATACGTCTTTTGATGCCCTACCTAGTGATGCAGATCTTTATCTAAACAATGAAGGATCTCTATACTGGGTAGACGGTGCTCAAGACGGCTCTACTCCTTGGGCAGTATACGAAAAAGTAAACAACTATACTTCCGAAGCCTATTTGGCATCTGATACACCAACGGGGCAAGGACACGGATATAGCATAGATCTATCATCTGATGGAACCGTATTGGTATCCGGCTCGCCTTATTTTGATCCAAATGACGGTGCCGGTCGTGTATTTGTCTACAATGTTAACAACAAAAATCTTTCACTATTGACTCAATATGATCCAGATTTTGACAATGGTCTAGGATTAGGCTATTCTGTAGCCTATGATAGTCTACCTTATTCAACATCAGCTTATGGATTAATCTTTGCGGGCGCTCCAGGATCTTCTAGTAATAGGGGTGCTGTAAAAATCAGTGGCATTAATCAGTATCTAGAAGAACAGTCTCTAGTAGTAATAACAGGCCCTGAAGCAAACGGTAATTTTGGTTCTAGCTTATTTGTACAAAAAAATGTTGCCAGTAAAACAATGCTGGTGGGAGCACCTAATGCAAACTCCACCGGTGCTGTACACCAATACAAGGTTGAAGGTGTTCCTTTAACAGCAACATCTCGTAGTACACTAACACCAGTGGGTATCAGTTTATCGAGCGGCGATCAATGGGGTTATTCGATTAGCGGTGCAGACAACGGCAGTTATGTTGCAATTAGTGCCCCGGGGCATTCGACGGGAATTGTTTCTGTATTCAATTATTTTTACTATCAATCACAATTGATTACATCGCCATTTGAGAATGGACAAGCATTTGGAACAACAGTTCATGTATCAACAGCTGGCAATTATTTGTTTGTTTCGGATCCTTATGCATATAATTCAATTGATGCAAAAGGGCAGGTCGCTGTGTATGCTAATGTTAATGGAATATTTACATTAACACAGGTTATAACAAATCCTAGTGCAGATGGTAATTCAAATTTTGGTATTTCTATTGATGTAAATTCTTCAGTTGATCATTTAATTATTTCGTCTAAAGGTACATTTGAAACCACAACATCCTTTGATCAAGGTACTGATATTTTTGATCAAGGATCTACAACTTTTTATGATAGTGTAACTGATTCAGGAGCAGTTTATCTATATGTTAGACAAGATTCTAGATTTGTATATGCACAAGAAATTGCTTCTTCCGACTTTAATACATTGTCAGGAAGTAATTACGGTAATAGTCTAGCAATGAGCAGCGACAATACTATCTATGTGGGTGCTCCTTCGGCTAGTAATCATTCGGCTATTAGCGGAATTGTTCAGTTTGATGTTATAGACGCTGCTGTTAACGGATTAAAACAGCTACGCGTTCAAGAAGATTTAACAGTTATTGATACAGTTAAGAAAATAACTTTACTTGATACATTTAAAGAAGATGTTTTAGAATATCTAGAGTTTATTGATCCTATAAAAGGAAAGATTTCTGGAACTGCTGAACAAGAGTTAACTTATAAGTTGATCAGTGACCCTGCTATATATTCTATAGGTACTGCTGGGGTCAATGTTGATACTAATAAAAACTGGTTAGATGCTCACGTAGGTGAACTATGGTGGGATCTAAGCACTGCAAAATTTATATGGTATGAACAAGGCGAATTAGAATATCGTAAAAACAACTGGGGTAATCTGTTCCCGGGGGCTACTATCGATGTCTACGAATGGGTAGGATCTACATTACTACCTAGCGAGTGGAGTTCCCAAGCAGATACTCCTGCAGGCCTAACACAAGGAATCAGCGGCCAACCTAAATTTGCCGACAATAGTTCAATTAGTGTTAAACAGGTATATGATCCGATAACTAGCACATTCAGTAATGTATATTTTTACTGGGTTAAAAATAAAATCACTGTTCCTAATGTTGCAGGTCGTAGAATAAGTTCTTATCAAGCGGCCAGTGTTATTGCGGATCCTACTGCCTACGGATTGCATTATGCTGCATTTATATCTAGAAATGCCATTGCATTGAGCAATGTCGGCAATTTGTTAATTGGAGATAGAATCAATCTTAATGTGTCTCAAGATACTATTAATAATTCTATTCCACTGCATACATCGTGGTTGTTGTTACAAGAAGATTCTGCAGCCAGTATGCCGAGCTCGTCGCTAGAGCAAAAATTATTTGATAGTCTACTAGGACACGATAGTTTGGGTAATATTGTACCCGATCCTGCCCTATCTTCTCGCACTCGTTACGGAATAGAGATTCGACCTCGCCAAACAATGTTTGTCGATAGAATAAAGGCTTTGCGTAATGTTATTGAATTTGCAAATTCGGTACTGACCGCTACCATAATAACCAGCAATTATAGTCTTGCCAATTTAGAAGCACAAGAAAATTATCCAGACGTTAGTTTAAATCTTTATGATCAACTAGTAGAAGATAATTATGCCTTTGATCGAATTGATACCAGTATCTTTGTTAAAGCAGAAATAGAATTTACTGTAAATCAAAATGGCAATGTTACCGGTGTTAGCATTTTAAATGCAGGAAATGGATATGGAGCATTAAATCCTGCATATGATAATACAGGATCTCAGATTGGTTATCAAGGACCTGCATTTACTGATTTAGATAACCCACTAAATAACCCTCGTGGGTCGGGATTAAAAGTATCCTCGGTTGTAAATGCACAAGGGCAGATAATTTCTGTAAGTATTATTAACCAAGGATCGGGATATGCAAGTAATTTTACAGCATCGCCGAGAGTACATACTGTCATTGTATTAAATGATTCTACTTATAACGGTAAATGGTCTGAATTTATCTTCACTGATGGTGCTTGGCTACGTTATCATACTCAGCAATACAACACGACCTTATATTGGAATTATGTAGATTGGGTAAGTGCTGATTATAAACCTTATAGAGACTATGCATATACCGTGGGCAATGTCTATGATCTCGTAACTCTAAATTTAAACATTGGCGATTATGTCAAGGTATTAAATGGCGGCAATGGAAATTATATAATACTTGAATATATTGATCCTGCAACAACACAGGGAACATTCAGCGACAATTTTAATTTGCTCTATAGTCAAAATGGAACTATAAAGTTATTAGATTCTATATGGAGTGCATCATACGGGTTTAATAATAATGACACCTATGATCAAACCTTATACGATCAAACTCCTGATATTGAAATAAAATATATTCTAACAGCATTAAGAGATGATATATTCATCAACGAATTAAGAGTCAATTGGAATTTGTTGTTCTTTGCAGCAGTAAAATATGCTCTGTCTGAGCAAAAGATGCTGGACTGGGCATTTAAGACTTCGTTTATTAATGTTACTAATAATGCTGTAAATCTAGGCCAACCGCCTGTATACAAATTATTAGATGATGCATATTTCCAACAGTATGTTGAAGAAGTAAAACCATACCACACTCAGATAAGAACATTTGTAACCAACTATCCTTTAGTAGATAATTCTAATAGTAAATTTACTGATTTTGACTTCCCGTCGTACTATAATTCAGATAGTGCTAAATTTGTTGCCCAAACAGTATCTACTTCAACAGTTGAATTTAATCCAGTAAGAGAAATGAATATCGAAATGAAGTTCGATCGAGTTTCGGTAGTAAATCAAATTGGTAACACTTCTACAGTTGATACTTTTGTATGTGATGGATTTAGTAAGGCCTATACATTATCTTGGGCTGCTAAACCTGATAGATCTAAAATAAAAATTCTTCTAGGCGGAATATTGGTTCAGTCTGCTGATTATACCTTAAAGAATTATATTAAACTAGTTAACGGGTATAACAAACATTATACTGATCTTGTATTCTTGACAATTATTCCTGCACAAGGTACAAAGTTAATAGTGCATTATGATAAGAGCTATGATCTATATAATGCTGCCGATCGCATTTATAACCTATATGCTCCTACAGAGGGTATGCCGGGGGTTGACCCTGATCAATTAATGGTAGGTGTTAGCTTCCCAGGAGTTGTAGTTGGCGGGCAATATGAAGGCATTGGATTTAAAAATCCCTATGGCGGCTACAAACCCGATAGCTATATTCAAGGCGGCACCTGGACTGATGGCACTATTATGGATGCTCTTGGAGTAAATCCTGCTGATATTACACTAGATGGTGAATACGGATTCGTAACTCCTAACTCTAGTTATGCTCCTGAAGAGTTAATGCCGGGGCATATAACTGATACACTTGGTATTAATGTTTATACCAGATCAACTTCAACAGTTTTAGGATATCGTATATTCTATGATATTTTAGGTAATACATCATTTACAAGAATAAATCGAGATGCTTCTACTCGATTGGCAAACCCATTGTCTTTTACCAATACTGAAATTTTTATAGAATCAGTGACTGGTTTTACACCACCGGATATTGTAACCAATACTCCGGGAGTTGTATTAATCAACGATGAACGTATTGAATACTTCTCGTCATCGGCGACCAATGGTGTGCACGTTTTAAGTCAACTGCGTAGAGCAACATACGGAACTGGTATCAATATGTCATTGCCTGCTGGCACTACAGTATTTGATCAAGGGTCATATCAATCCCTATCATATTCTGATGTGACATTAATTCAAAATACATTTACCAACACACTAACATACCAATACAGTATTTTCTCAAATTCTTTATCGAATAAGACATATCCTAATTCAACTGCTACAATTAGGTTTGATGGAATTACATTACCTACTACTTACTCAACAGGTCAACGACCTGAAGATACTCTACAAGTTTATTATGCAGGCTATTTGTTAAGAAAGTCAGGAAGTTATGTAACTGATACAACTTCTACTTATGACAGCTTGCCGATGTCTAGTATTGTTGGATCTGTTGATAATTTAACTACATTAGGTCAAACATCGTCTGAAATCGGCAATGCATATCTTGTAACATCTACTAATCAAGTTTGGGTCTTTACAGGTAACGGTTTTGAAAGTGCTCTTGCTCCGGGTTATATCTATGCAGGCATGAAATACTTGCCACCGGATTTCACAATTAATACGGTCACTTCGTCCGTTGTATTAAACACTGCTACAGTGACTCTACAAGATAACATTAGATTAACCTTTGTCAAAACTATGACCAGTGCTACTAATGCTTGGAATGACGGTGATGGCGGTCAGCCTGTGTCAATTACTAGCAGTACTTCGACTATACCGTCATTCTTAAAAGATGGTAGAGCAATGCTTCCAAATAATAGATATTACGGGCAAATATCGTAGATAAAAATACTACATAATACTAATCATAAATACTGCTATGGAAAATATAAACACTATGACATCTAAACCAAATGAATTAAGCGGAGTCCATGTTCGCGGACATATTAAAATTTCTGACGTTACAGAAAAGGACAATGTTGTTGTTCTAGTAGATAAAGCCAATGCTATTCATTATGAAAATTTTAGTATTGCAATGGCTAATAGTCTTAGCAATCAAGGTTTTGGCACTATTGAAGGAATGGCATTCGGCAATGGTGGTAGTCGTGTAGATGATACTGGTATTATTACATATCTTACACCTAACAATTTAGGATCTGCTGCTAGTTTATATAACCAAACATATTACAAAACTGTAGATGCTCAACAAAGTTATGATCTAGATCCTGCTAGAAACTTCATGCAGGTGCGACATGTTGCTGGTGCATACTATAGCGATATTTTAGTTAATTGCTTGCTAGACTTTGGCGAGCCAAATGGGCAATTAGCCTTTGATAATTCTGTTAACTCTGATGGTACTTATGTATTTGACGAATTGGGATTACGAGCATTTAGTCCTAACGGTCAGGGAACAGGCCCTCTTTTAACTCATGTAATTTTTCACCCTGTACAAAAGTCTTTGAATCGCGTAATTCAAATTGATTACACAATTCGAGTGCAGAGCTTAACACCTGGAATGTAATCTATGTCGTATACCATTTACAATAATACAGGTACAATTTTAACAATTATTCCTTCTGGAAAAGTTGATACTGTTAGCTCGAGCCTGACACTAGTAGGAAAAGATGTATACAATTACGGTACTTACTATAATCAAAATTTAATTACTTTATTATCTAACTCTGCAAATATAACTGTTAGACCACCAAATGCTCCTATACAAGGGCAATTATGGTATGATACTACATACAAAAAGATGAAAGTGTATGATGGTAAATTCACTTCTGTGGGGGCTGCAACATTGGCAACTTCAGAACCTGGTGGATTATCTGCAGGAGACCTTTGGTTCAATCCAGGTACTGGTGTTTTAAATCTCTATGACGGAGTAGAATATCGTGCAATCAGTGCCTGTGGTGGTGGTGTCTCTGGACCTACAGGGCCGGCCGGCCCGAGTGGTCCTACTGGCGGATGTGGCCCTGTAGGTCCGAGTGGTCCTACTGGCGGATGTGGTCCGATAGGTCCGAGTGGCCCAGCCGGCGGCCCTAGCGGCATTACCGGCCCAACTGGGGTATCCGGCGCATCTGGTGTTACTGGTCCTACAGGAGCAACAGGAGTCACTGGTCCTACGGGAGCAACAGGGGTCACTGGTCCGAGCGGTCCTAGTGGTGCAGCTAGTACTGTAAGCGGTCCAACTGGTGCAACAGGTCCAAGCGGTCTCCTTGGAGGTTGCGGACCGATCGGTCCAAGTGGTCCTACTGGTGTATCTGGTCCTAGTGGCCCAGCGGGCGGTTGCGGTCCTATGGGTCCTACAGGTTCACGAGGTGCTACTGGTCCAGCAGGTCCGAGCGGTCCGAGCGGTTCAAGCATAACAGGACCTAGTGGTCCTAGTGGCGTTAGCGGTCCTCAGGGTCCAGCCAGCTCTACAACTAATGGCCCAGTATTTGTTGCGAGTCAAACCACATTCCAACATTTATTAACATCGCCTAACAGTTTTACTACATTGCCGTTAATATATGATTCAGTTTCTCATAGTAACAAAGCCACTTATGGTTCTGGTACAGGAATATTTACAGCAACACAGGCAGGCTATTATCAAGTTAATGCTTCCATAGGAATTAACCCTGCAACACTAAGTGACTTTACATATCAATTTGGCGGAGCCATAGTGCTTCTTCTTAACAATTCACCTATTACAGCAGGATCTTTTGTTCAAGAAGCAGAATTAATTAGTGGAAAAATATCAACTATTGTCATTAGTCAATCTTCTGTTAGTACAATAGTATATATGGCCAATGGGGATCAATTAAATTGTGCATTAATATATACAACAAATGCACCTAACAATATAGTCGATACACAAACAAATTTAGTTCCTAGTACATTTAATGTATGCTGGATACGAGGTAATTAATACTATGCCATATGTTTTACTTAATACAGACGGATCAACATTAACCACAGTTAATGATGCATCTTTAAATCAAACTACCAGCCTAACATTTGTTGGTAGAAATTATGCAGGTTATGGATCTTTTATTGATCAAAATTTTGTTTACTTATTACAGAACTTTGCTAATCTTACAGCTCCAAAAAAACCTGTACAAGGACAAATTTGGTTTGATCAAACAACTAATAGGCTAAAAGTTTCTACAAACGGTACAAGTTTTAGAGACATTGTTAATGTTCCTTATACATCGACATCTCCTGCTAGTCCGTCAATTGGAGACCTATGGTGGAATACAGCATCTAATCAACTCAGTGTATGGAGCGGAACTGCTTGGGTAGTTCCTTCTGCATCGGGATCTGCATCCGCCAGTTCTTGGGCCTATAATAAAATTGTAGATAATACAGGTGCATCGAGAGATGCTATAACAGGCTATTGCGGCACTATTGTACCTTTGGTTATCAGTAGCTATTCTTTTACTCCTGCAAATACAGAGCCTGTAAGTACTTCATTTGTATCAATTAAAAAGGGCATTAGTCTAAATGGCGCTGATCCTACTACAGGTGTTAGTGCTTCTAATTCTAGATCTGGTTATTTGCTCTGGGGAACCGCTGCTGATGCAATTTCAGCTAGAGGATTAAACACTGTAGTATCGACTGCAAACTCTAATTTTTATGTCCCATTGGTTGCTAACAGCAATGGGATTTCCACTACAATAGAAACAGCAGCTTCTTTCTATTATAATCCAAACTCTGGTGTTTTAAATGCTCAAGCAACTTCTGCACAATACGCCGACCTTGCTGAACGCTATGAAGCCGATGCTGTATATGAAGTTGGTACTGTTTTGGTAATCGGCGGATTGAAAGAAGTTACAACTACTATTAAATTTGCTGATACAAGGGTAGTGGGTATAGTGAGTAAAAAGCCTGCCTATTTAATGAATTCCGACGCCGGAAATGACGAAACTCACCCTGCAATTGCCTTAAAAGGCCGTGTTCCTTGCAAAGTTCACGGCTATATTGAAAGAGGTGATCTACTGGTTACCAGTGACTATGCGGGATATGCCACAGCAGCTAAATCTGTATCTGAAGGTTCAGTAATAGGAAAAGCCCTGCAAAGTAATTCACAGGGCTTTGGAGTTATCGAAGTTTTAGTAGTTTAAACTGCCATTGGCATTGTAATAGCCGGATAACTTTCGTATCCAACTAATTCAATATCCTCCATTTCAAAATCCATAATAACCCTAATATCTGGATTCAACTTTAATTGGGGCAATGGCAGCGGTTCTCGTTTTAACTGTTCTTTGACTTGATCAATATGGTTATTATAGATGTGAGCATCACCGACGGTAATAATCAAATCTCCTACTTCCAAATTACAAACCTGTGCCACCATATGTGTAAACAGTGCATATGAAGCAATGTTAAATGGAACACCTAATCCAAAATCAGCACTTCTTTGATACATTTGGCAACTTAACTTACCATTGGCTACATAGAATTGGGCAAGAATATGACAAGGCGGTAAGGCCATTAAATCAAGTTCTCCCGGATTCCACGCAGAAATGATATGCCTACGCCCATAGGGATCGTCTTTAATTCCTGCAATCAACTCAATTAACTGATCGTGATTTTGAAGAACGACCTTGTTAATTCGGATAACAGGCTTACGCCATCTGCGCCATTGTACGCCATAGATACGACCTAGGTCACCTGCACTACGTTTTAGCTTTCGGTTAACCCAATAAGGTGCTTCGGCGTTGTCTGACCAAATAGTAGTCTTTGTGCTATTACGATCACCGTGTAAGATTTCTCTTAAACGAAGTTCATCACCACTGCCTTCTAAAAACCAAAGTAGTTCACTAACAACAGCTCTCCAAGCCAGTTTCTTTGTAGTAACTGCTGGAAACCCTTCTGTTAAATCAAAACGCATTTGAAGACCAAAGATACTGCGAGTACCTACTCCTGTACGATCAGGCCGGTCTTCACCGTTCTCTAAAATGTTCTTTAATGCGTCTAGATATGCACGTTCTGGATGTGTCATTCAGCGTCTACTACAACTTTGTTTTTCTTGCTTTTTGGAGGATCGATTGCATCGGCCTGTTTACGCAAGACCTGTGCTTCTTTAAACAACTTGTCAGCACGTGAGCGTAATTGAGCAGGAGACATGTTGCTGGTATCTTCTTCTACTACCGGAGCAGGAGCATTAACTGCTGGTTCTGGTTCGTTAGAGAAATCTTCTCCGCTTACACTGGCACTGGTAGTACGAGTTGGATCATCACGCTTGGCTTGATTTCTAGAATTAGGTGTAGGATTGAACCCGTCCGTAATTGCTAGTTCGTCAATACTAACACCTTTTTGCTGTGCAATTAACGCATTTAATTCACTTAACAAAATGGTATCTTTGGTAGTAGGAGTCATCAACACACCATTGGTAGGAACCTTTTTAAGATGACCTTGTTTGTGCAAGGCTTCTAAAATTGGATTACCATCTGGGAATCTACGAACAGCAAGAATGTCTGCTAGTTCGTTGGCCTGTTGGGCACTGGCATCCTGCACTAGGCTCATTAAAGAGTTATGCCATACGTCTGGAAGACCATTTGTACCGCATACTAGTGCACTACCGGAATCTCCAGGTAATGTTCTATAAACAATAACGATCTTGGCGTTATTGTTTTTCATTTTACCTACATGTCTTAAAAAGCTCATGTGCTTCTCCTAATTAGGCTGCTGGAGCTTCTGGTGTAGATTCGTCAGCTGGTTGTTGTGCTGGTGCAACAGCGTTTAAGAATGTATTCAAACGATCGAATACAGTACCTACAGAAGATAATTCTGCACCGTTAAAAGCGCCACGGCGTGATGCTGTGTCGATGATAGAACGAATGTTTTGCAAATCGACAATGGTCAATTCTGGAGCTGCCGAGGCTGCTGTTTCTGCGGTTGTATCTTGTGTGGTTTGATCTTGATCACTCATTTTAATTTCCTTTAATTGTCATGTAATAATGGGCATCCTAAAGATAGCATAAGCAGTTCTTTGGAGTCCTCTAATCCTATTTCGATTGAATCAACCATTTTATTGTTTGAGTCTAACGAAAGTCCCTTTTTAATTGCATACCTACTATTTAAGTTATAGGTAATCCACTGGTCTAATAATTTGGTATCAACATATTTGTTAATAGAAATTTTAGAAAAGTGTGCAGGAATAAAGGTTAATTTCCTTAACCCTAGCACACCTAACGGATTAACAGTACCTCTGCTCAAAGACATATTATTCTTTGTAGTAGGCAGTCTGTCCAAACGGTGCAACAATGCTATCGTTGCCGTGGATAATGAACAGGCTTTCGCAGTAGTTCTCATCGCCCCAGCTACCGCAAGGATAACCGTCTGTAAACATAATGAAGCGTTTGGGCTCAATGCCTTCTTCCTTCATAAAGTTATAGCAAGCGTCAAAGTCGGTACCACCACCGCCTTTGGGTTCATATTCCATGATTTCATCGGCGTTATCGCCTGTAAATTTAGCATAGTTATAAACTTCTGTATCAAAGCAAAACAAGTCTAATTTGAAATCTTTGTATTCGTCCATAATGCCCTTAACTTCACTTAAAAAGTCTTGTGCCATAGCATTACTAATAGAGCCGCTCATATCAATTGCCACGCTGACATCAATGGTTTCCTCGTTCATCATACCTGGCAACACGGCACCGCTATGTTGTGATTTACGATTTGGACGAGAAAAGCTGAAGTTGCTCTTAAGAATACTTTGGATATTCATACGCAACATTTGACGCCAATCCATTTTGGGTTCGGTAAAGTCTTGGATAAAGCGTTGAACACCTGCAGGAACACGCCCGGCACCTGCTGCCTGTGCAGCCGCTACCATGGCTTCTTTGATTTCGTCCTTGATGGCCTTCTTTTCTTCTTCAGTTAAACGTGGACGACCTTTGCCGCTACCATCGACTTCTTCACCATCGCCGCCACCACCGCCCTCGCCTTCGTCGCCTTCACCGTCGAGGTGTTCGTCTAACAGTTCGCCGAGTTCTTCCCAAGAAATTTTCTCGGAGTTTTCGTACAGGTGATCATAGATCTGTTCATATGACCAACCACGGTATTTGTGGTCTTGGAAAATTTTGATATCTTTGGGAACTTCGCCGATCTTTTCATCTTTAAGAATTTGGTTAACGGCGTAGTCTGCGGCAATGTTTGATAACTGACCATCGCGGTTTTCACGGCGACCTAGGTGATCAAATACATTGTGCAGAACTTCGTGTGCAAAACCAAACTCACATTCTTTTGGAGTCAGTGTGTCAACAAAGTCATTGCTGTAATAAAAGTTACGACCATCTGTGGCCAAAGTACTGCACCACTCTGAAGCATCGACTAGTTTCATACGAGTAGCCATATTGCCAAAGAAGGGATGACGCAACAACAAACCAATTCGAGCAGTGACAAGTTTTTCAACAATCTTGTTCTTTTCTGTTTGAGAAAATTCTTTGCGTTCTGTTTTTGCTAGTTTTTTATTTGCTGTAGAAGTTTTAGTGGACATTTACTGCTCCTGTTAAAATACTATTATATATGAATTTATACATTTTGTCAATAAAAAAGGCCCTTGCGGGCCAATTTTATTCCATTGCTTGGATAATGAACTTACCGTATTTGTCGTGGAAGCGATCAAAGTTCTTCAACTTGGAAGCATCAAACGGCAATTGATAGTTGGTCAATGCCACCTTTGCACCCATAACAACCAATTCTGTTGGGAAATTGTCCATCATAAATCCAAAGAAGTAGTCAGCCATTTTATCCCAATCTTTAACCTTCTTTTGGCTAGCAGTTTGGAGTTCGTAGCACATTGACACAGTCAATGAATACATCGCAGAGATTTCTTTGATGTCGCATTTAGTGATCTTACCATTCAGGATATCTTCTGGTTTTGGCATTTGTTTGGCAACACGGCGATGAGCCATAAACTTAACAGCAAGACCTTCGCCAATAGCACCTGCAACCAAATCGGTCAGTGTGCCTTCTGGCAAGTCATCATCTTTGAGCAAGTCACTAACAAACGACCAAGAACGAGGAGTAGCGAACGCACGGCTTGATGATTTTGGATCAAAGTCATACAAGTCTTGTTTGGCAAAGCCAACATAGCCGACAACCTGTTCGTGAACCTTATTGTTAACAGCCCATTCTTGCCAATCTTCAAAGTCACTCTTCAATTCCAAGTGAACGAAACGATTAGCCAACGGAGCAGGCATACGATAAGTAACACCCTTGTCAGTTTCACGGTTACCTGCGGCAACAATTGAAACGCCTTTTGGCAATACATAAGTGCCAACACGACGATTCAAAACCAATTGGAAAGCCGCTGCCTGTGTAGCAGGAGCCGCAGAGTTCAACTCGTCCAAGAACAGGATAGCAGTAGAGTTGGGATCAGTGGGCAATTCAGCAGGTGGAGCCCAGCTCATTGTATTAGCATTGGCATCAAAGTATGGAATACCTTTAATGTCAGTAGGTTCCCACAAGCTCAAACGAACGTCGATAACTTCACGACCTTGTTTGTCGCCAATTTGTTTAACAATATCGGATTTACCAATACCTGGAGGGCCCCACATAAACACGGGACGTTGAATCTTAACGCACTTTTCGATACTACGCTTGGCTTCGTTGGGAGTAACGGTGCGGTTTGTGCTAATCTTTTCTGCCATAGTCAACTTTCTTGTTAAGTTAAAAATTAATTTACTGTTGCACTCTGCTTCAGTATGTATTAATTATACAAGGGTTCTATGACTTTGTCAAGGAGTTTTTTACGCTTTCTGCCTTAGCACGACTAAAACGGGCAATGTTGCCTTCGAACAACACCAGTTGGACAGCCATTTTATCGTCAAAGACGTAGAGATGTTTTTTACTAATATACCAAGGACAGTTTATAAAGTTATCCAGATATAATACCAATTGATTGGTATATTCCATTGGCTCTACAAATAGCACAGGGTATGACGTAATGTGAGCAGTTAGTCTGGCAAACCCTTCGTCGGTAAGTTTGAGCCCGCCCTTGTCTTTGTGTCTTGGATTTGCCCACCATTGGGCTATGAGTTTTCTCAAAGATTTATCATCTGTAGGCAATCCGAATTGGGTTGCTACATATTTGGTTACTTCAATCTTTTGATTCGTCATTTAACTTCTCGCCGGTGGTTAATTTATAAACTGAGAAGTCTTGGGTATTGAATGTTTTGTTGAGTTTTTCAGCAAGATTGTAAGCATGACCAGCATTTGAAAAAGATACTTTTTTATATTTTGGTCCTACTTGCTGAACTAGAATACTACTAGTTTTTAAATTAATTGGTTTATCCTGATAGAAAACAGCCCAAATGGCTTCGGCTTCTAAAACTTGTTCTGTTTTATAAGTCTTTTTATTTGTAATTTCTAAAAGTACCTTTGGTTTAGGACGGCTCAAAACTCATGCTCCATTAGTAGTGCATAAGTATTTACCAGAATTATTAGAAAGTCCCGCCGTCCATATTAATAACAATAGTTTCTTCTGATTTAGCACTGGCAATTTCATCCAGTTCACCTGCCAATCTAGTCATTACTACACTGAGACTATTCTGCAAATCAGCAACTTCTTTGATATTCAATGTGAGATTTTTTTGATTAGACTTGATAGCAATGCGAGCCTTTTCTAAAAAATCTTCAATTGGTAATGTGTTTAATTGTTTCATGATTTATTAATTGTATTTAACATAGCCTTCATTTCCGCTTCGGATTTAAAAGGTCCATGAAATGGATAACGCTCTAGTGTGATCAATTTGGGACAGAATGATTTAACCCAGCCCTTGCGGAATTTAATTACATAGTATCCTGCACAATATTGGCTCTTACTCTTGGCACTTTTAGCATATAGCGGAAGTTTCTGCTTGACACTATACACAGGCTCAAATGGTTTACTGCTACAGGGAAAATCGTATATGCTGTAATTCTTTGGTTCGGCAGCGTCCTTCTTAATCTTCTTAATGCTTTCTTCAAAGACTTCGATACCAAATTGTGCTTTGACTTCTGCAAGATCTTGGAAACTGATCTGCTTTCCATTTTTTAAAAATGTATAACCTTTCTTAGCCTTGCTGATAGAACCAATTTTACTAGCCCCGTCTCGGACCAACCATTCCTTATTTGGAATCAATACTTTGGCTGTTGAATTCATAGTGTATACCTTGCGTTTAATGGTTCTGCGTAACTTTGTACTTGCTCGCTGATCTTAACCAGACTATATTCCGAACAGAACTTTAACAATCTGATACCGACTTGCGGAATACTTTTTTCCGCCTGTGTAGCAGTATCGATTGTTTCTTTAATCAATTGTTTAATGTTATCGGGCTGTGCTGACAGGTCACATAGAGTAACATTACGATTATAGTCATCTAGAACACGATGCTCAACACCTTCGTGATCAGTCCAACGCTGAAGCATCATATTGTTCCAGTTATATCCGCGGCTGTCTCGATCGGCAAAGGCGTCACGGAGACCAACTTTATTCTTTGTCCCTTTCTCACGAACTCCCGGATAAGCAGAAAAGACGTTGTCGGAGGTGTCGCCACGCATACACTTTTCGAATAGTAACCAGCTCGGATCCGGTGCGCCTTTGACTTGTTTAGTTTTGTTATCAATGACAGGCTTACCTTTGGCATCAAAATATCCTTCGTGTGTTGTAGTAATTTCCATAACACCATTATATTGTCGAACATTTGGAGCAATCAGCTGTGCGAAGTCTCCGTCTGTCGAAATAATCACGTGATTGTCGTTAGGGTGACTTTGAATGAAGCCGGCGATTAAATCATCTGCTTCGAGTTGTGGATGTTGCAATACTGTGGTGTTAGTCTTGTCTCGAATGAATTCTTTGAACTGATCAAACGTTTCCCAAAAGACACGATCTTCTTCTTGTTCACGAGGACTTTGAGCAGCACGACCCTCTGCTCGTTGTGCTTTGTATGGCGCATAGAAATCCTTACGCCACGAGCGACCTTCGAGTGCGAATATGATATGGTCGCCTTTAAAATCACGCCATGCTTTACGCACACTGCTTAATACAGTATGAATACTCATACCTACTTTATCTTCTGTAGAACCACGAACCACATGCCTGGCTCTAAAAAAAACATTAGCAGTATCTACTAGAATGTATGTCTTTGACATTAATAAACCTCAGTTTTTCCATCATCACGTAATGCACGATTGACATAACCCGCACCGCGGCGGCTCATATCAACACCTTCTTCACCGCCGACATTGCGACATAGTTCGGTGAACCATTGATCAACAACTTCTTCGTCAGTATCACCGGTATAACCAGCACTACGTAATTGTACTACAAAATACTCGTTCCAGTCAAGCTCAAAGAATCCATTGCGTAGATTATCTTTATTAACATGAGTATCCATTACAGCTACCCAAGGCTCTTTGGCTTCGGTGGCAATCTCTTTTGGAGTTTTAGCTTTTTCGATTAATTTGGCTTCGGCCTCTTTAATTTTACCAGCCATTTCTTCTGCGGCTTTTTTAGCAGCATGAGCTTCTTGTTCGAGTTTGTCTAGGCCTAGCGCCTTCTTAATAAAATTTTTCATAGTTTACCTTTTTAATTGCCAAATTAAATGTTCGTGTTTGTTGTGCCACCTATATAGGTATATAGGATCACCCGGGCCAGTAATCATTTTAGTAAATTTATAGCCCTTTTCTAACCAAATTCTTTTTCCTGTTAAAGCACAGCGTTTAGGAAAAACTGCAAATTTGTATTCAACACTTGCGGTTTTGTAAAACCATAGGTCATCTGATGTTGTATCATTATAATTCTTACCAAACATCATTTGCCTTCGTATGCCGGATTTGGAATATCTAACTCAAATATATGGAACTTGTCTTTACTATCGGTAGCACTAGCAACCAGTAGTTCCATTGTTCTATATTTTTCTGCTTCCTCTCGAGTAAAATAAAACCCAGTCGCTCCGCCGCCAGGACTAGCCGTACCTGTAGGATACAGATAGAAGTTAGGTGATTGTTTTAACAACATATACACCTTTAGAAACTTTGGAGCCAGCAACGGTTCGGACATTAAGTGCCCCACTCGTTCTTGAACAATGGCACTTGTAGTCGATCACTGTAACGCCAGCCTCGCTTCATTGCGGCAAGGGAAACAGATCTAGCATTGAGAGTGTACACAGACTCAACACCGCCAACAGGCATAAGGTATACGTGACCTGTAAAGCCCGCTTTTCTAAATTCGTTAACTGCTCGTTCTGCATCTTTAATATCCTCTTCTGTTGCTACTACTAATTTCAAATATGTTGTTCCGACTTCTTCGTATGTACAAACAATCTCGGGCTTAATGGCATCTTCCCACTTTTCACCACTTGCTGGCAATTTAGCACTTACTGAAAATGTAATTTCGTTATCAAACCCATTACCTACCCAATTGTGTAAGTATTCTCTAAACTCAGGAGTTAACTGCTGAGTGCCATTTGTTTCAAATGTAATTTCTTTAAGACCCGCCATCTTAGGATGATCTAGCAAGTCTGGATAAGCTCGTTGCCAACCTAGCAAAGGTTCTCCACCTGTAATAACAAGATGTTCATCTTTCCATTCACCGTGTGGAATAATTTCCATAATGCGATTGGCAATGGCATCTGATGTAAGCATAGGACTCAAGTCCTTGAAGTCAGGATGCCAACTAGCGTAACTATCACAACCAGTTGACACTAGCGGCAAATCTTCATATTTTGTAAACATATGAGACACTTGAGCAAGTTCTTCTGCTTCTGTGCTCATCTCTCCACGAGGCATACCAAATCCTGCACAGCGGAAATTACAGCCGAATGTACGAAGGAATACACTGGGAACTCCCATATACCGGCCTTCTCCCTGAATGCTGTAAAATAATTCTGCGATTTTAATCTTGCTCATATATATTAGACCATTTCTTTAGTTTTTCTTTTTTAGCAGCAGTAGCGGCTTTTAAGTTATGATATGATATTACATCCAACTCATGTAGAATGTCAATCATTGCGAGTACATCGCCTAACTCTTCTTCTAGGTGTTCTTTGTTTGTTTTTGGTTTGCCAGGCTTGAAATTATTTAGGCCGAAGCGACTAATTTTACTAATAGCTTGGATTACTTCTGCACATTCTTCTTGTAGAATGTCCATTACTTCTTTGGTTCTCTTATCCATTGTTTGCTCGATCTGTAAGGTATTGTTCATTATGAATCCACTTGTTGTTGACTAAAAATCCCCATTCACGCCGTTGCGGCCCGGGCATAAAGCAGGTCCATGCTGTTACATTGGGATCCAATTCAATGCGATGGTATGAAGTAGGTCGGCAAATACGAAAATGACCAGGCCCACGCCAATGACGAATTTCTCCAATTTTTTCTCCTAGGCTATTAAATTTTGGAACCCATTCATAATAGCCACCCCGTAAAATAAGTGTGGCATAGGGCCACGGATGATCATGAACATCATCGGGGTCACTCTTTAAAAACTTATGGATAAAGATATTAAACGGAAATGCTTTGCGATCTTTAAGGAAAACATAATAGCGTTCTAGATATGGTTCATTTTCTTCTCGATCCATAATAATACGCCGACGACCAATTTTATCCAAGAAGTTTAAAAGGAATTTCATTTTAAATTTTTCAATAAGTTAGTTGCACTAAAAAACTGTTCAGTTAAATCTTTAGCTTGTTTCTTAACCTGCGGCACTTGTTGATTATAAAAATTCATAGTTTGAATAATTAATGTACACAATTCTTGCCTGTGAGCTTCGTAGGCTTCGAAACTTTCTGTCCACTCACTAGGATACTTGAATCCGCTGTAATACATTTCTGTATACGACAACCGATCTGGCACCATAGGGATAGCATCTACCATAGCACCTTCGTAGCAACTAATACCCAGTGTTTCCTGTAGATTAGCACTGAACACAATCTTTGCTCGTTTCAACAATGTATGGTATTCGTGTTTGGTCAGAGGTTGATCTTGACAAACAACAAATTCATATTGTGGCAAATGCTTGGCTAGATCACGGAAAATCTCTACTTGCTTTTCTGGAGCAATACGATGTGGGAATAAGATTAGGTCATCCTTGGCATACGGACCGCCACCGCCAAGCAGTTCGTCCATATACTCCATAGGCCAGCCAGTGCGAACAAATCTAGGATCTTCCCCGGCAATGATATCTTTTAAGTCTTCTTCCAACCACGGATTTTCTGATGGATAATCGTTAAACAGATTAGTGACAAACATCTTAATATGAAAGTCAGTGGCAAAGTAGTTATGATCAAACGCATGGAAGAAACTCTTTTCAGCGTGTCTTACCCAAGGCTTATTGCCGACTAAGCGGCCGAGAAAGTCTTGAGGATCATAACTACCAGCATGCCACAAGCCGTGTGTTGTTACAGGAATCTGCAACAGCTCACTCATATACTTTAAGTTTATGATGCCAGGATGCCAAGCGTCAGTAAACAGAAAATGATCGCCAGGCTTAACTGCTCCGGAGCAAAATAAACGACCCATCTGTTCAACTTGAGCAGACTTGTAGATATTAGTGCCGCCAAAATTAAGAAAGGCGCCAGGAGTAGTGGCACTAGGAATGTCTTTAGGGCCAGAGATAATTTGAACATTGTGATCTTCCTTTGCAAGTAGATAAGGTACATGGGACTGCCATTGTCCCGTGTACCTACTCTCCACCGCCTCTATATCGACGATGAATACATTAGCCATTTATGCTTCCTGGCGTGCTCGTGCTTCACGACGGGCTTTACGTTCCAAGTACTCTTGTTCCTGTTGGAACCGACGATACTCGGGACTGCGGTACATGTCCTTTTCATCGTACTTGATAAGGTTGAAACGGCAGTGGTCGAGCCACCGATCCAAGTCGTCGAACACTCGTTCGACTTCTGGTTTCATCTTAAGAGTTTTTTGAATGTAGGCAGGGATATTTGCCATGGTGTTTTTCCTTTAGTTAGGAGTTAATGAAAAGTTGGTTTTGGGTTATATTCTACAATACCGTCTGACTCGCCATCTTCGGAAACAACGATCTCGTAATATCGTTCTCCGTATGTAGGAATAAGATGGTTTTGCAAAATATCTGTTCCAATCATTTCACAACTTTTATGATTCTGATTGCCTGCTCGGATGAAATCTTGTAGTGCCCATTTGACAAGGAAGAACTCTAGTTCACGATCCAAATGCGTGACAGAGATTTTAACTTCAACCTTGAACATATGGCGATGTTCATGTTCTAAGAATTCGATGCGAGGATCAATCTTACCTGCATTAGGATAAAAGTGGAATCCTTCAAATTCTGTTCTAACTTTGATATATGTATTAGTGGTCATTTGCTAATCTTATCGTTTTTATATTGTGCCCAATCAGTGAATCTATCATGATTTTGAAGATCATGTAGATAGTGTGACCAAACACCGGGGTTAGTTGCTTTAAAATCTTTGTCGTCGATTTTAATCATTGTGTTGTAATTCCATTGTCGAATGTAAGGAATTGGCACACGAATTTGCGGAATAAAGTTATCACGCTCGTTTAAGCCAGTTTCATTAAACTGCTCTACAGCACTTATTGGAATATCTAGACTACACAAATACCCTAGGTCTAGAAAATATTGAATCATACTTTCCCAACGTTGCCAATCTAGATTATTCTGTGGATTAAAACTATGATTGGCACCGAAGAAAATGTGATTGATATGTCTAGACTCGTCTAAGTATTCTGCGGCATCATCTAATCTGCGTTTAATTTCTTCAATTGGTTGTACACCTACAACAAATAGTGTGAACTTGCCAAATGCAGGCGTATGTTCGACTTCGTTGCCGACGAAGAATTCTACCGTACTGCTTTTGCCTGTATCGTAATCTCGTTTCATGCTATAAGTATACAATAAAAATTAAAGTTGAGCAACACTGATTATTACCAAATTAGGCTTTTTTACGAGTACGTTTTGGTTTAGCTTCTGCAACAGGGAGAACACTTTCTGCTTTTAGCAGAGCGGCTTTTACATCTCTGAGCAAAGCTTCATCGTCCCACTTCAATTCAGTGCGGCCATTGGGATGTGTAGTAACAGTCAAATGACTACCGACAACTACAGTAGGTTTTGCCATGGCCTTTTCGATAACCTGTTCGGCAATCTTTTTAGCCCTTGTAGTTTTTGGTTTAATTGATTCTGCTACTTCGGCAGATTCAATAATGTCTGTTTTCTTTTTTCGTGCCATATAATTATTCTCCTAATTCATCTGCAAGTTTGCGTAATTCATCATCATCTGGATTACTAAAGTCGATTTCGTTTTGTTCTTTCTCTACAACATCAAACAAGTTATGAAACACATTATCAGCAGGTCCGCCTTGAAGCCTAGAACCTTCTAATGCTTTTAAGAAATATTTCTTTTCTTCGATCATTGCAAATGCTTCGTCCTTGGTCTTGGTGTTGAACAGGTCCTCGATAAAATCAGCAAAGTATAGAATATTGCGAGGAACCCAGTCTGAATATTCATCGCTCATATCCTGAGCCTTGACCTTCTTCCAAGCACGCCAGTTGATCTTGTCTTTGGTCTTGGCAATTTCAATGTCCATCAATTGTTGAGCACGTTGTACAGCAACAATGTGTTGATATACATTATGACCCATCATTAGAGCATAGGCAAAACTATCCCACGATGTGCGACCTTCTTTGCCAATCTTGTTCAACATGCCTGGAGCATAATGACAAATGTCACCTAGTGTTAACCTGCGGCCGATTTCGCTTTCCCATGGGAAGGGAATATCTGATTTGGCAAGTGCTTTGTTGTCTGGGGCCTTGTCCATAATAACACTCCAACGTTTCGGTGTGTGTTGGGAGTTGGTGTAGACAAGTCCGTGTGCTGTTGCGATAAACGGTGAGGCGCAGTCAAAAGATATGGTAATTTCTTCATTGATGTGTTTCCTGATTTGTCTTTGAATTAAAGTTAAGTAACAACTCCAGTCAAGTTGCGCTGTACCCAAGAAGTGGATCCAGTTTTTGCCCTTCAGCAAACCATCTTCTCTAAGAGTCATTAGACGCTTAAGAGTAATATCCATTTTACACATATTAGCACCACCAAAGGCCCAACCTTCTGCTTCTCTGCCAGCGTATTTGCCATTTGGATCACTAAATTCTTTTACACCCTGATACCATTTCTCTGCAGTATCCCAGTTACCACCTTGTAGCACATTCAGCCACTTGGTTTGACCTGACCGATTCATCAAGAAAAAGTCGTTGTTATAACGAGTCTTGTCTAGACAATCTTCAAAAGTTTTCAATCCTGTCTTTGGACTATGGATGTGATCGCAAGCCCAAGTAGGAACGTCTAGCATCATTGACCAGTCAGCAGTTTGTTCCAACCACTCTAGAATACTTCTGCGTACTGCGTCTGCCTTTGGTCCTTCAAAGTCTTTCCAGTCAAATTGTAGAACACCTTTACCAATCTGGTATCCGCCTGAGTCACCTAAGATCATTGTATTAGAACGATCGCGTTGTTGAATCATTGATTCTTGAACCATTGATTTCTTAAGATCTAATTGTGCATGACCTGCTGAATACAATCCATACTTGTAGGTAAAGTATCCTTGTTCGGGATTTAAAAAGTTCATACCTTCAATACCGCGATCAAATCCTGCAGGAACTCGATCGTCGGGGATAAACTTTTCTAATCGTTGTTTAGCAATATAGGTGCTGTAGAACGAACTGATAGCAGGCAAATAAACTGCATAATCTTTCTGTAGTGGTGTTAAATTAACTGGTGGTCTTGTCATTGTTTTCTTCTTGTTCTGCTAGTATAGCAGTAATCTTTACCTGTTGTCTAGCCTTGCGTAGATTTTCTACAGCGGCTTGAATAGCAGGATGATCGCTATTCTCCCATTCACGTTCTTCTTCTATGCGTTTACGGGCCCAATCTATTGCTTCTTCGGCGAGATTATTTAGGCCTATTTGTGGAATAGAATCAATTATTGATAACCAGGCACTACCGTCATATACTTCAAATTTTGAACTATTTCCATTATATCGTACCATCCCCGCAGACATATTGCTCATATTAATATAGGGATTAGACACATATCCTGGATTTATATGTATATATTTTCCATAAGAGGCTATGCCGTTGTTCATATTAAGCCTGTGCTGGAATGATATACTTATAGGTTGCTAGACCGCTGTCTAATGTGATCTGCATAGCGCCGTCGTTGCTGAAACTCATTGTGGTATTGTTAGCATCGGCAATCTTCAAGATGCTCAATACTGCATTAACAGGCCATGTCCATGCTTTGGTAATCTTGCCAGTGATACCTGTGGCAAACACAAACTCACCACCGTGGCTGCTTTGATCGCCGAAAACAAATACTAACTTATCGCCATCAGTCTTGGCCAAGAATGTTGTGTGTTCTGTGTTAGCACCTGCTTGGAAATTAAAACGTTGGATAGAAGCAACAGTTGGATTAACTTCGACGTGCCAGTTAACTCCGCGGAACTTAACGGTTTTAAGTTTTTCTTCGATGATTGCTTGATTCATAAAACGATAGTCGTTCTTGAAGTCGCCGTCTTTGTTTTCAAAGTGCAATCCTACAGGAATAATATCGCCATTGCGATCACCTGTGACTACTTCGATCTTGGCATCTTCTTGATATTCTTTACCATCTACAAGATAGCGTAGTTTTTCTAATTGTGGCATACCGAAGGTACCGATCATTTGTGGGTATGGGTTAGCAGTTTCAGCATACATGATAACAGACTTGTCGTCTGCCATAGAATCGATAAGAGTCTTATCTTCTGTGCCAGTGACCTTAACGATGTTTAAGAATCCTAATTTGTTTGTATGTGCAACGATGTCTTGTAAAATGTCTTTCATGATAATTTCCTTTGTTTAAGTTTATTTAGGTTTGTGGGTAATGTCAACAAATATTTTGTTCAAACATATTTTTTATTTCTAATCCAAATAGTAATGATATATTTTGTACCTTTACTCACTGGTTCTCCGCTGTGCAGTGTTTCTTGATTTTCGGCTGGGCTATAATCGTATCTAAAAAACACAGCAGATCCTGCTCTAGGATGTATATGTATCCCTAGTTTAGGAAAATGTGTAGTGCCGCCCCCGAAGTCATCGTTGAGGTAAATGATTAGTGTACCACGGCGATCGTTTTCTGTTGTATTTTCAAATCCGGGAACATTAAAATAATCCCAGTGCGGTACATACATTTGGTCTTCTGTGTACCTTGTAATTTGCATTTTTTCTAATTGATCTTCCTCTACATCCGGAAAGTATTCTTTTAAAAATTCTATTGCTATAGGATATACAAATTCAGTTTCTGGTCTATAGTCAAAATAGGTACTACTAGTTCTAGATTCAGTTAGATCGCTTTTGCCTGAATCAAACATAAATCCTTCGCTATTTTTAAAAGGAACGTTTTCAAACCCTATGTCATTTAATTGATCTTGGGTTAAAAAGTTATCTACTAGTACAATTAATGGCGATTCGCTACGAGTCATTTTGTTCATATATTTCCTTATTCAAATGAGAACAATGATGCAAAAGTATTAGTTTCAGTATTGCTACTCAAATCCCATTCTAGTACACCGATTAAATTTTCAATCTTATTGTTAATAATAGTTGCTTCCATTTCGTGATGATCGAATGGAAGTTCTTGGAACCATTTAGGCAATCTCAACTCATCTACAGGATAAGCAATACTAGTATACCCCAGTGGATTTGCCTTGACCTTACAGACAATGACTTTAGCACCGTCTGTAATCTGCATAGAATACTTGTCACCATTCATTCTGCGGAGCGTATTCCAATTAATACTTGCTCTAACGTGACCAGGCATATTAGCCTTGCCAAACTTCTTCTCTTTTTCTTGGTATTCAGTAATGTTGTTTGCACGTTTTGGTGATCCTTTCTCCCAACCTGGTCGGGCTTTAAACTCTGTTCTAAATTCACTAATACGATCTAGAATTTCTTTTTCACCTGAACCATTCAGCACCTTGGTTAGAATTTCTTCCAAGAACTTCTGCATAAATTCAGGAGTGTCTGATCGTTTCAAATCTAAGCCCATGGCCTTAATCTTACCTGGCTTGCCGTCTACATCTGATCGTTTGCCTTCCTTGTCATAATACAGAACAGCATAACGCTTCTTGGTAATGAACAAGCCTTTGATAGCAACAATTTCGCGACCTGCTTTGATAACATCACCACGACTCTTTGGACAATGATGAGCATCTAGCATAAACTGCGGGAATGTGCTATTCACTTCGGCGGCAATGGTATCATACAATTGAATAACAGTATCTTTGTCCCAAGGAATTTGTCCCTTGGTGATCTCGTTCTTCAAGGATGTATAGGCGCTGAAGTAAGCGGAGTCAGTGTCTCCATAAATGATGCTTTTGCCGATGTGGTTGTATTCGCCTGTGATGACTTCGTTGATC
>Ga0214164_1000061_pt1 | contig 73802 bp, 51 predicted proteins | sample TroBogepilimnion_13_FD_153003 | JGI IMG/M metagenome (GOLD analysis project Ga0214164, IMG submission 153003) | Freshwater microbial communities from Trout Bog Lake, WI - Practice 03JUN2009 epilimnion v4 | ecosystem: Environmental > Aquatic > Freshwater > Lake > Epilimnion/Euphotic zone ... | reverse complement strand
CCTCCTTCCACCGGAACCTTGAGTGGAAACAAAACAACAAACCGAAACCACCGGAAACTGTCTCATCACAAGTGGCTTAATGAACGGGGTCCAAGCAATATCAAACCGCAGCACAAATCACTTTTGGGAGGGAATGGAATCTGCGTAAGTCGTTGAATTAGTGGTGCACCCACCAGGAGTTGAACCTGGAACCTTCTGATCCGTAGTCAGACGCTCTATCCAATTGAGCTATGGGTGCAACCAAAAGGATGCACAGGCTACCGACCTGGCCTGCCATGTGCAAGATTTTTCAAAAAGCCGAATGGGTCAGTCTGCTCTTGGGCGTGCGCATCGTTGACTTGGCGGCACACTTTGTTAGCGTGTCCGCAACATGGCCAGCAAACGGATTTCCCGCCTCATTAAAATCCTTTCCGGTGCCGCCGCCGATGCCGAAGATGAAATTTTTCTGCTCGAAGGCCGCCTCGAACGCTTCGTGCATTTTTGGGTGCTCGTCACGCGGCAATTCATCCGGCATCGCTGTCTCGTGCGTGCGTCGGCGTTGTCGTATTCCACGCTCATCGCGCTGATTCCGTTGCTCGTAGTTGCTTTAAGCGTCACCAGCAGTTTGTTGAAAAACCAAGGCGAAGAACAATTTCAGCGCGCCATCGAAAAATTCACCAGCGCGCTCGTTCCACCGGCAACCATTGGCACGAACGTCAATGCTTCCGACAAACACCTCGTTACCATCGTCACGAATAATCCGGCAGTCGTGGCCGAAAATTCCGGGACGAATGAAGTTTCCGCAAATCTTGTCGCGACCAGTTATACCACCAACGCCATCAGCGTTGTGCCGGTTAGCGCACAGAAAGAAATGGCCCGTCAAATCTGGATGTTCGTGCAAAAAACCCAGAGCGGTGCGCTCGGCGCGACTGGCGTGGTGCTGCTGGTTTTTGTGGCGATCTCGTTGTTGGGGCGCATCGAGGAAACTTTTAACGACATTTGGGGCGTCACGCGCGGGCGAAACTGGCTCACGCAAATCCAACTCTACTCCACAGCCATCATGCTCGGGCCGCTGTTGCTCATCACCGCGCTCGGACTCGCAGGCGGATCGCAGTTCCAATCCGCCAAAGATTTCATCGCGCAGACGCCGTTTTTTGGAAAAATTATTTTTCAATTATTGCCGCTGCTCGTGCTGTGGCTTGCGTTCGCGTTTGTTTATTTGCTGCTGCCAAACACAAAAGTGAAATTTTCCGCCGCGTTCGTTGGCGGTGCGGTCGCCGGCACACTCTGGCATTTGAACAATGTTTTCGGCTACCTATTCGTTTCCCGCGTTTTCACCAACAGCACGATTTACGGCAGTCTCTATTTGTTGCCGGTGTTCATGGCGGGAATTTATTTATCTTGGGTTATTTTGCTTTTCGGCGTGCAAGTTGCCTACGCCTATCAGAATCGCGCGGCTTATTTGCAAGACAGACTTGCTGACAACATCAACCAGCGCGGACGCGAATTTGTCGCGTTGCGTTTGATGACCTGTCTTGGTCAGCGTTTCCAAAATGGTTTGCGCCCCGCGACTGTTTTTCAGCTTTCGGCTGAGCTCGGTATTCCCAGTCGGCTCACGCAATCGGTTTTGCGCACGCTCGCGCACACGCAACTTGTCACCGAAGTGGCCGGTGCCGAAGGCGCGTTCGTGCCCGCGCGTCCGCTCGAAACCATCAATGCCTACGATATTTTGCTCGCACTCCGCACTGGCACCGGACAGGAACTGCCGTTGCGCGAAGAGCCCGCGCTCGCGGAAATTTACGGCGAATTTACCCGCATCGAAAAAGCTGAACGCGAAGCTGCATCCTCAATTTCTCTGCTCGCGCTCGCGAACCGCGTGCCGATGCGCGCTGCGTTGGCTGAACCAAAAATTGTTGAGGTGGAAAAGTCTATTGCCGACGTAAAAATAATTTCCGAGCCGGAAAAAGTAGAGCCAGAGCCGCAATTTCCTGAACCCAAAGTTACTGCCGCGCCGGAACCGAAAAAAAGCCCGATCAAAACAGAAGCGCCAAAACCCATTGAAAAGACTGACGTTCGGCGTGAGGTCGTGATGCCGGAAGAGAACCGTGAATTCCCACTTTAAGTTTGGTTTAGCCCCACAACTGCCGGTCGAGTGAGCGGAACTGAATTGCCTCTGAAATGTGGTCGGTAGAAATTTTTTCCGCGCCCGCCAAATCCGCAATTGTCCGTGCCACCTTCAAAATTCGGTCGTAAGCGCGGGCGCTCAAATTGTATTCCGTCATCGCGTGCTTGAGCAAATCGCGCGTTGCCTCGTCCAACTCGCAAAAAGATTTCAGTTCGCGTGCGCCCATCCGCGCGTTGCACGTCACCTTCGGCTTGCCAGCAAACCGCGCGGTCTGAAGCTGGCGCGCGGCGATGACGCGTTCGCGAATTTGCGCCGAAGTTTCGCCCGGTTGCGCGGACGACATCTCACGAAATTTCACCGCCGGAACTTCGATGTGCAAATCAATGCGATCAAGCAGCGGCCCAGAAATTCGGCCCAAATAATTCTGAATTTCGCGTGGCGAACTTTTGGATTCGCCCGGCATTTTTCCGTCTGGAGTCGGGTTCATCGCCGCAATCAGCATGAATTGACTGGGGAAAGTCATCGTGCCCGCCGCGCGCGAAATCGTGACGATGCCTTCTTCGAGCGGCTGGCGCATCGTTTCCAAAACGCTACGCTTGAACTCCGGTAATTCATCGAGAAACAAAACGCCGTTGTGCGCGATGGAAATTTCGCCGGGTGTAGGATTGATGTTGCCACCAAGCAAACCGGCGTCGCTCGCGGTGTGATGCGGCGCGCGAAACGGCCGTTGCGTGACGAGTGCCTGGCCGGATTTTAGCAGGCCAACGATGCTATGAATCTTGGTCGTTTCGAGCGCCTCAGCCAAAGTCAGCGGTGGCAAAATGGTCGCGAGTCGTTTCGCCAACATGGATTTTCCCGTGCCAGGTGGACCGATGAGAATGACGTTGTGTCCACCCGCCGCCGCGATTTCCAAAGCGCGTTTTACGTTCTCCTGACCTTTGACTTCGGAAAAATCGTGTTCGTCATTTGTCTCGTGCGCGAACAATTTTTCTAAGTCCACTTTTACCGGTGTGATTTTAATTTCGCCTTCCAAAAACTGCGCGGCCTCGCGGAGATTTTGAACTGGAATAACCTGCAAACCGTCAACAACGGCGGCCTCCGCAGCGTTTTCGACGGGAACTAAAATTCCCGTTTTGCCATCCGCTTTTGCGCGCAAGGCGATGGGCAAAACACCTTTGCACGAGCGCACCGCGCCGGTGAGTGCGAGTTCGCCGACAGCAACAAAATGGTCGAGCTGATCTGTCTCAATCTGTTCGCTCGCGGCGAGCATTCCGAGTGCGATTGGTAGATCGAAACTTGGCCCTTCTTTTTTTACGTCGGCTGGCGCGAGGTTGATGGTCGTCTTGCCCATCGGAAATTTGTAGCCGGAATTGGCGAGCGCGGTGGAGACGCGATCTTTGGATTCTTTCACCGCCGTGTCCGGTAAACCGACTAACGCGATAAAAGTTTCGCCGTAGCCGCAATTCACCTCGACCTCGATGGTGTAAGCGTCAATGCCATTGACCGCCGCTGAAAAAATTCGCGCGAGCATGGCGAAATTTATCACCGGCGGCGCGGCGAAGGCAAAGCCAGAATTGATTTTTCAACTGGCTGCGCCGGAATCTTTCTGGCAAACCATGCCTTTCCCGCAGTCTAAAATCCTGGTTGAACCAAAATAATTATGCGCACATCTCAACTCGCTGGCGGCCTGATCGCCTTTATCTTCAGTGCTTCTGTTGCTTTCGGTGAACTCGCTGCGACCAACGCGCCGTTGCCCGTGACTATCACGGTGGACGCGGCAAAACCTGTCGGCGACGTAAAACCCATCTGGCGTTTTTTTGGCGCTGACGAACCGAATTACGCTTACATGAAGGATGGGGAAAAACTGTTGTCCGAACTCGGTCAACTCGGCGAGCCGCAGGTTTATTTTCGCGCACATCATTTGCTCACCAGCGGCGACGGCGCGTATGCGCTCAAGTGGGGTTCGACCAGCGCTTACAAAGAGGATGCGAATGGTAATCCAGTTTACGACTGGACGATCAACGACAAAATTTTCGACACCTATCTCGCACGCGGTATCAAGCCGTATGTGCAACTTGGTTTCATGCCGGAAGCGTTGAGCACGCATCCACAAAATTATCCGCATCATCCGCCGATAAATCAAAAAGCGGATGCGGGCGCAGGTCAGGCGTATCCGCCGAAAGATTACGTCAAGTGGGGAAATCTGGCTTACGAGTGGACGAAGCATTGCGTGGAAAAATACGGACAAGCAGAAGTTGAGCAGTGGTATTGGGAAGTTTGGAACGAGCCGAACATCATGTATTGGCACGGCACGCACGAAGATTATTTCAAGCTCTACGATTACGCGATTGCCGGTGTGCGCCGCGCGTTGCCGACCGCGCGCGTGGGTGGGCCGGAAACTGCCGGTGGCGCGGGCGGAAAATTTCTGCACGAATTTTTGCAGCATTGCGCGCACGGAACAAATTGCGTCACGGGCAAAATCGGTTCGCCGCTGGACTTCATTTCGTTTCACGCGAAAGGCTCGCCGGTGTTTACGAACGACCACGTTCGGATGGCGATGTCCAGCCAGTTGCGGAATATGAACGACGCCTTCGCCGTCATTGCGTCGTTTCCAGAATACAAGAAAAAGCCCATCGTTATTGGCGAATCTGATCCCGAAGGTTGCGCCGCGTGTCGTGAACCGCGCGATGCGTATCGCAACGGCACGATGTATTCAAGCTACACCGCCGCGAGTTTTCCGCGCGCGCTGGAACTCGCGGCGAAGCACGGCGTGAACCTCGAAGGTGCGCTGACGTGGGCGTTTGAATTTGAAGATCAGCCGCCGTTCGCCGGCTTCCGCCAGCTCGCGAGCGCGGGACTCGATTTGCCGGTGCTAAATGTGTTTCGCATGTTCGGCAAAATGGACGGACAACAACTCGCCGTGACGAGCAGTGCCGGTTTAAACGCGGAAATCATCCGCGCCAAAAACGTGCGCGGCAATCCCGACATCGCCGCGCAGGCGAGCCTCGGCAAAAATAAAGTGTGCGTGCTCGTCTGGTATTATCACGATGATGATTTGTCCGGTCCAGACGCAGCGATTGATCTCGCGCTGAATGGAATTCCGCTCGCGAATGGTAAGGCAAAACTGACGCGCTACGTCATCGACGCCGACCACAGCAATTCTTACGAAGCGTGGAAGAAAATGGGTTCGCCGTTCCCGCTCTCGGCGACGCAAAACGCGCAATTGGAAAAAGCCGGTCAACTTGCAGCCGTCGGCCAGCCGGAAAACGTCGCTGTGAAAGACGGCGCGGCAGAAGTCCAATTTTCATTGCCGCGTCAGGGCGTTACGTTGCTCGTGTTCAATTGGGATTAATTCAAGCCAGTGTGTGCGCTTGCTGATTGCAGTGGACTTGGCAACATTCCTTCGCATGGAAATAAAAATCTTTGCCGACGCCGAAGCCGTGGCAATTGCCGCCGCACAAATCATCGCCGCCGAGGCGCGCGCGGCCGTCGCGGCGCGCGGGAAATTTGTCATGGCCGTGAGCGGTGGTCGCACACCGTGGCAAATGTTGCGAGCCCTCGCCAACGAAGAAGTTCCGTGGCCCAATGTCCACATCGTGCAAGTGGACGAACGCATCGCGCCCGCCGGCGATGCAGACCGCAACCTGACGCACCTGCGCGAAAGTTTGCTCTCGCACGCGCCGCTGCCACCGGAACAGATATACGCCATGCCCGTGGAATCTAGCGATCTTGACGCCGCCGCAAAAAATTACGCACACACGTTGGAGCAAATTTGCGGCACGCCGCCCGTGCTCGACCTCACGCATCTCGGCCTCGGCACGGACGGCCACACGGCGTCGCTCATTCCTGGCGATTCGGTTTTGGAAGTCGCCGACCGCGATGTGGCGCTCACCGGTATTTATCAAAAACGTCGCCGCATGACGCTGACCTATCCATTGCTCAACCGCGCACGCCGGATTTTATGGGTCGTGACCGGCGCGGAAAAAACGGAAATGCTCGTGCGCCTACGCGCGGCGGATATTTCGATTCCCGCCGGAAAAATCCGTCAGGAAAATGCACTTGCGCTGGCCGACGCAGCGGCGGCGGGAAAACTTTAGGCGAAAATTTCCGGTGCGTGGCGGCTGACTTGAAACACTGCGAGACAAACTTGCGCCGTCGCCGGATCGTTCAAGCAAAGTGCGCCTGCGCGAATGCGCGGTAGCGGTTCACCTTCGAACACTAACGAAAATTTCTCCGCCAGCATTTTTGCGTAGGCTGGAAAATTATCAAAACCTTCCGCGCGCAACTGCGCTGTGTTCACCAGCCGAAATGTGCCAAAACTATTTTGAAAAGTTTGGCGCATCAATTCCACCAGCACGCGGCCCATCGTGTGACGCGGATTGATTTCGACAATCGGCTTCAATTTCACCGCGCCGTTTTCAGTCCGATAAACAAAGGCGTCAATGCCGATTGGTCCGGTGAAATCAATTTTACGCAGTTCAATTTCGAGTGCGGAAAAAACTTCGCCATAAAATTCCAGCAACTGATTTGAGATGTCTTTCGGCTCGGTGAACAGCGAAATAATTTTAGCGGGAATCCTTTTGTGATGATGCGATTCGGCGAAGTTGGCGACGAACTGGCCACGCGCATCGCATTGCAAGCCAGTGTAACCACACAGCTTCAAACCATTCGCCGTCATTTCGAGTTGAACGGAAAAGTCCAGCTCGCGTTCCAGCCACGGCTCGACGACCAGCTCGCGTTTGTGCGCGAATTTATTTTCCAGCCAGCGCAGTTGGGTCGGCAAAACTTCCGGCTCGAACAACCGCATCGCATTACTGCCCGCGACGCCAAATGCTTCCTTCACGACAATTCTGTGATGGCCGCGCGCACGGATTTTGGCAATCACGGCGAGTGCTTCTTCGACCGAATTTACCGTCACGCCGATTTCGTTTTCACCGCAAAGCCAGACTTGTTCCCGTAATTTTGACGAGATGTTTTTTCGCAAAAAATTTGCACTCCACGTTTTGGAATAAAGTTGAGCGATTTTTGGATTGAATCGTTTTTCGTCCACGCGCTTCTCGCCGGTGACGCTGGCGAAAATGGGTTTTAATAATTCAAAGCTGTCCGGCCCCCAAGCCCACGGGCGCAGGCTGCCGAGCTTGCGATTTTTCAAATCGCCGACATTTTTCGTTTCCACAAATTCCGGCAGCGGAAAACTGGCGGACTTGACGCGGCTCAAAAATTCCACGGACGGTTTTTGGCTCGTCAACACGATGTCGTCCTGTCGACATAAAAATTGCGGCAGGTTTTCCAAGTCGCGCGCGAGCTGCGCCTGATGTTTGGTGGGATTGAAAGTTTTGCCTTCGGCGATGCGGCCTTCGGCGAACGGATTGAAAATAAAAACGCTCGGTGTGCGGCCTTTGGATTGCGAATAGACATTGATTTCGGCGATAAATTGCGCGTCGAATCCGGCGGCGCGGCGGCCTTCGACGTTTAGCAAAAATCCTTTTGCGCGCTGCGGCGAGAGCGGAAACTTCAATATGCGGCAGAAAGCGTCCCAGTCGTTTTCGCCGGGATTTTTCCAGCGCCGAAACCATTTTAAGCCGTAGGCGACGTGGCCGATTTCATCGCGATAAATTTTTTCTAGAAGTTTTGAGGTTTCATTATCGCCAATGGTGGCAAAGCTTTTGGCGAAGTGGTTGGCGAAGTCGAGATTCGCTTGCTCGAACGTGAGGCACAAGCTGGAGACGTAATCGATCGGATGTTCCATCGGCGAGACGCAGCGCCAGAAATAGCCGCTGACGGGCAGTTCGCCGAACTCGATGCCGCAACTTTTCATGCGCTCGATGTAGAGCCGCGTGTGTTCCTGTTCGTCTTTGAGCGTGCGAAAAACACCCTGACGAAACGCAGCGGGTGCATCAGGAAATTTGAGCAGCACGAGCGCCATGAGCTCGGTGGCGAGGAGTTCGTGATTGCCAAAAAAATGGAGCAGCTTGCCGCGCTCGGATTTTTTTTCGAGCTGGTGCAGGCCGGGAAATTCACTTTTGCCGGCGGCGTGCGGTTTGAAGCTGAGATTTTTTGGCCGCGCGGGGGCGGCCGGCGTTATGAGCGGAGTGCCGGGATGTTCGTCGGTAATGGAATAGGGTGCGCGAAGTTTTTCTTCGAGCGAGGTGGCGAACAAAACCTGTTCGGCAAATTCACGCAGTTCCATGTGCGCAGCGTAGCGGCTTTGGGTCGGGCGCTGCCATTTAATTTTTAAGGCGGCGCTCTGCCGAGACGCCGCTACGATAACGGCTTTGCGTTGGCAATTTTTGCGGGAAGCGATATGTTTGCGCCAATGTTTCCAATGAAAAATTCAGCACGCGCGCGGCTGATGGCCGGTCTTTGGCTGGCGTCGGGAATTTTTTTCGGTGTGTCGGCGCGGCTGCTGGCGGAACCGGCGGATTATCTGGTGGACGGTTGGGACACGGAAAATAATTTGCCGAGCAGCACGGTGACTTCCATCGCGCAGACGCCGGACGGTTATCTTTGGGTGGGCACTTACAACGGTCTGGCGCGATTCGACGGCGCGCGGTTTGTGACGTTCGATCCGGTGAACACGCCGGAGTTGACGCAGACGCGGGTGCAGGGACTTTTTCTGGATGCGAACGGCACGCTGTGGATTAACACCTTTCGCGGCGGGCTGACTTCGTATCGCAATGGCGTTTTCAAAAATGAGTTTCCGGACCAGCCGCAATATGATTTGCACAACGCGCTGGTTTATTCCGCGCCGAACAAGGTGATGTTCGTCACGCAGTTTGGCGATGTGCAATGGCGCGATCCTTCGGCGACCAATGCGGAGTGGAAACTGGCGACGCCGCCGGTTTCGCCGCGACCGATTTTTCAGTGTGCGGACGCGGCGGGCGGGTTGTGGTTTCTGACGCGCGACGGACACGTTTTGCAATTCAGCAACGGCGCGTTCAGGCAATTGCCGGACGATGGCGGTCTCGCGGGCAGTAAAATTTATACGCTGGTGGCCGACGCGCACGGCGAAATTTGGGCGGGCGCGGAAAATGAAATTGCGCGTTGGAACGGAAATCAATTTGAAGCGCTGACGCCGACGAACAGTGCGACGGACATTCAGCCGACGTTATTATTCCCAATGAAATCAGGCGCGCTGTGGGTTTTGGACGGCGACCGTTTGCGAAAGATGGAAGGTCGCGCGTGGACGGCGGAAGCAACGCCGTGGCGCGGATTGCTCGGCTCGGCGTCGGGTCGTGCGATGGGCGTGCATGAAGATCGCGCGGGCGGCTTGTGGTTCAACCATTACGGCAACGGACTTTTTCACATCACGCCGGATGGAAAATTTCAGCGGCTCACTTCCGCGCCAAATAATTTGCCGAGCGACCGGCATTTGCCGAGCGATCGTGTGAATGCGTGGTTCGAGAGCAGCGACGGCGGCGTCTGGGTGGGCGTGGATCATGGCGGGCTGGCGCGGTTGCGCGACCGGCGGTTTCATGTTGTCGGTCCGGCGGAAGGATTGCCCGCGCGCACCGCGCTGTCGGTGGCCGGTGATACCAATGGCACTGTGTGGATTGGCACGGCGGGCGGCGGGTTGTGTCGCTTGGTGGATGGGAAAATTTCGCGTTATGCGGTGGGCGCAAGTGCGTCGGCGAATATTATTTTTTCCATCGCACCGCGCGCGGACGGCGGCGCGTGGTTAAGCGCGTCGGAAGGCGAAGATTTTTTTCAACTGCTCGATGGCCGGATTCAGCGCGTGTCGTGGGATGTGCACGGAATAAAATCCATTTTGATTGATCATCAAAACCGTATTTGGATGGGACTGAAAGCCGGATTAGCGTGGTGGGCGGGCAGTGACCGGCAGGTTACCAACACCGGCAATGGTGGTTATCTGCCGGCCATCCGCGCGCTGGCGGAAACGCCGGATGGAAACATCTGGGCGGGCGCAGACGACGGCACGATTTTTCATTGCTACCAAGACAAGCTGGAGCTGTTTCGCGCGATGGATGCGCTGGCGGGACAGCCGATTTATTCTTTGCACTCGGATGCGTCCGGCACGTTGTGGGCGGGAACTTTTCGCGGCGGACTGGTGCGTTTCAGCGGAGGAAAATTTGCGCGGATCACGGCCGCGAACGGTTTGCCGGCGGATGTCATCAGCCAGATTCAGGAAGACAATCACGGACGGCTCTGGCTGGGCACGCATCAGGGAATTTATTGCGTAAAGAAGACGGAGTTGAACGCCTGTGCGGACGGGCGGCTGGCTTCGGTGGATTATGTCGCCTACGGACGCCACGATGGTTTGCCGGCGCTGGAATGTTCTGATGGCTATCAACCGGCGAGCTGGCGCGGGGCGGATGGGAAACTATGGTTCACCACCGTGCGCGGCGTGGTGTGGGTGAATCCGGATGAAGTGACGCCGCAATCGGCGCCGCCACCGGTGGTCATCGAAGAATTGCGCGTGGACGGCGAATCCATTCCGCTCACGGGCGGAAAAATTATTGTGCCGCCGGGTCACTCGCAATTTGATTTTCGGTTTACTGCTTTGAATTTCGATGCGGGCGACCGCGCGCGGTTCCGCTACCGGCTGGAAGGATTTGATTCCCGCTGGGTGGATGCCGAGACGTTGCGCACGGCGCATTACGGCCATTTGCCGCCGCGCACGTATCGTTTCCACGTCATCGCATGTAACAACGAAGGCGTCTGGAACAATGCCGGCGCAACCTTGTCGTTCACGGTGAAACCGTATTTCTACCAGACGAACTGGTTTTTGTTTGTTGCCAGCGTCACGATTATTGGTGGCGTGTCGTTCGGTGTGCGGCGCGCGGCCACGCGGAAATATCGTCGCAAGCTGGCGCAGATGGAAAAGCAACACGCAATCGAACGCGATCGCGCACGCATCGCGAAAGATATTCATGATGATATCGGCGCAGGGCTGACGCAGATCACTTTGCTCACGGAACTCGCCCGCCGCGATCCGGAACAGACGAACGCGAATCTCGAACGCATCACGGGCTCCGCGCGAATGTTGACGAAGGCGATGGATGAAATTGTGTGGGCAGTGGATCCGCAGCACGACACGATCGCGGGTTTGATGGATTACATTTCTGCCTATGCGGAAGATTATTTGCGCGTGGCGGGTGTGCGTTGCCGTATGGATTTGCCAATGGAACTTCCGATTACGCGCGTGGATGCCGAAGTGCGTTATAATTTATTTTTGGCGTTGAAAGAAGTGTTAAACAACATCGTGAAGCACGCGAAAGCCACGGAAGTCTGGTTGCGACTGCAGCTCGCGCCCGGTCGGCTTACGTTGGAGATTGAAGATAATGGTCAAGGGTTGAGTGCGTCGAACAACGCCGCCAGCGCCGAGCGTCTTTCGTCCGGTTCCGGCCTAGGAAATTTGGAGAAACGCCTCGCGTTGGTTGGCGGCCGTTGTGAAATTAACAGCGATGCTGGCAAAGGCACGCGCGTCGCGTTGACGGTATTTTTAAAAAATGCAACATCGCCAGTTGTGGCGATTGGCAGGGAAGGAACGGCGAACTAAGTTATGAGCAAGACCAAATCCATGAGCATCGCCGTTTCCATCGTTGAGGACGACCCGCAGGTGCGGAGCAGCCTCGCCAAGCTGATTGACGGTTCGCCCGGCTATCGCTGTGTGAGCCGCCACGGCAGCGCGGAAGATGCGTTGTTGGAAATTCCCAAAGTGAAACCGGAAGTGGTTTTGATGGATATCAATTTGCCTGGCTTGAACGGCGTGGAATGTGTGCGGCGATTGAAACCGCAATTGCCCGGCGCGCAGATGATCATGCTCACCGTGTATCAAAACACGGAACACATTTTTAACGCACTCGCGGCGGGCGCCACGGGTTACATGCTCAAGCAAACCCCGCCGGCGGAACTTTTGCAAGCTATCAAGGAAGTTCATGGCGGCGGATCGCCGATGAGCAGTCATATCGCGCGGAAAATTGTGCAGTCGTTTCAGCATTCGCCTGCGGCGTCCGCCGAGGCGGAAAGTCTTTCGCCGCGCGAGGCGGAAGTTTTAGATTTGCTGGCGAAAGGATTTCTCTACAAAGAAATCGCCGAGCAAATGAAAGTGAGCTACGCCACCGTGCACACGCACATCCGGCACATCTACGAAAAACTTCACGTCCGTTCCCGCACCGAGGCGGTGGCCAAACATCTTGGCCAAAACCGTCCGCGCCACGAATTGGCTTCGGCCGCTTGATTTTCCCCTGCACGTTTCTGCGGTTTTCACAAGTTCCCGTCTGTAACCATAACTGGTGATGAGGGCATCAACAGTTCTGGGGATAGCGGGTAATTGAGAATGGGTTATATTTTCAGCATGCCCATTACTCCTGAAATCAAAGCGACAGCTTGCCATCCCCTCATGGCAGGTCATTGGTATCAAAATTCAGGAATCAGTATCGAATCCGCCCAACCGTAGTCTCACAAACTTAAAAACCATGAAACTGAATCATAAATCCATCCTTTCAACCTGCATTGCCGGCGTCATGCTGTTGGCGGGCGCGGGCGCATTGAAAGCTGCAAATACAACTTATACCGCCAACACATCAGGCAATTGGAGCTCGACCAACACTTGGAGCGGCGGCGGGCCGGCGGCCGGGGCTGGCAACATTGCAACTGAAAATACATCTGGCTTGTCGGTTACCAATAACCAGGCCACCACGATTGGTCGAATCGTCGAGTCTGGCAGCGGCGGCCATTCTTTGACCATTTATGCCGACGGAAATTCCGCCCATACGATAACTTTGGACGGCACGGGAATTACGGGCGGTATCAACGCAGGCCATTCCAGTATTTATAGTCCGGCCTCGTCGGGAATCCTTACGGTTCAACCAAGTTTGGTTATCGCAAATACGGATTGTGATTTTGGCTGCACTTATGACACGAGCGCTACGTATGCGTCGGTGGTAGTTGGCGTGTTGAACAGCAGCACCATTACAGCTACTAGTGCAAGGAATCTCAACATCTACTATGGCGATGGTCATAGCGGCGGATCAGGTGTCACCATCAATAGCAGTATCGGCGCCACGGGCAGCGCCATCGCCATCAACAATCTCACCACGGGGAGCTACGCTGGCTATTACGGCGTTACTATCAATGGCGCGTGCGGTCCCAATATTTCAACCATCACCGAAAACTCCCTGACGAAACTGACAATCGCCGGCGTCATCTCGGGTTCGAGTGCTGCGGTTGTTGACACCGCCGGCTCGCTTTATCTCAATGCCACCAATACTTATGGCGGGGCAACAACCATCAATGGTGGCACATTGATTGTGGGAATTGCCAATGCCATTCCCAGTGGCAGCAGCGTGAACTTGAGCAGCGGCACGTTGAATCTCAACGGCAAGAGCGACAACATTGACGGTTTGTCCGGTGCTGGTGGTGTCATTGATGCAACGGTCGCCGGGACGATTACTTTGGGCATCGGCAACAACAACTCTGGCGGCACGTTCAGCGGCGTCATTCAAAATACCGCTGGCACACTGTCCTTGACCAAGTCCGGCACCGGCACGGAAGTCTTGAGCGGGACAAATACTTATTCCGGCACCACGACTATCAACGGTGGCATTCTTAACGCCGGTGTTTCGGATTCCGCTGGCACATCTGGGCCGTTCGGCAAATCCACGGCTGTGGGCAGCATCGTTTTCGGTGGTGGCACGTTGCAATATAGTTCAGCCAATCAAGCTGACTACTCCGGTCGTTTCAGCACGGCGGCTAGCCAGAACATAGTGATTGATTTGAACGGACAGAGTGTGTCTTACGGTTCGGTGTTGGCCGGCAGCGGCAGCACCTTGACGGTCAGCAATTCGACCAGCACCGGAACGCTCACCTTGACGGCGGCGGCCACTTACACCGGCGCGACCACCATCAACAAAAGTGCCAAACTGGCGTTGAGTGGTAGCGGCGCTTTGGCGAGCGGTTCCCTCATCAGCATTGCGGCCGGTGGCAGCTTTGATGTTTCCGCTTTGAGCGGCACTTATTCGTTGGGCAGCGGCAGTCTGAAGGCCAGCGGCGCGGGCAGCACAGCTGGCACGACAGCGGCCACCATCGTTCCTCCGACCGGCGGAACGTTTGATTTTAATACGCAGCCCATCACGCTCAATTGGGGTGGCGGTTCCACCACGGATAGCACGCATCCGGCCATCTACTCACCGTCTGACACGTTGAACTTTAATAATAATACCATCACGGTCGTGGTGCCGGGAACGGCCTTGAGTGCGGGTGTTTATACATTGATTTCCGCATCATCCATCAGCGGAACGCCCAGTGCCATTGCTTCCTATGCGGGCGGCAATGGCTTGGCTGCCGGGAATGTTGGAACCATATCGGTCAGTGGCAACACGGTAATTTTGACGGTTGCTCTGGCGGGCACAACCGGCACTTGGACCGGCTCCGGCAATTGGTCCACGACTGGCAATTGGAGCAGCAGTCCAAGCTATCCGCATTTGGCTGGTGACACCGCCAACTTTGGAACGGGTTCCAGCCCAGTGAATTTGGATGCCAACGTATCCGTGGGCTCGCTCTTCATGACCAATCCGAGTTCCTATACGATTTCTGGTGGCAATACTTTGACGCTTGATAATAGCAGCCACGGCGTGGCGGTGAATGTGTCTGGTGGCACGGCGAACGCAATCAGCACGGCAGTTAATTTGAATGATTCGAGTGACGTCAATACCATCAACGTGAGCAGCGGAAAATCGTTGAGCATTTCTGGAAATATCAGCGGTAGCACGGCTGAAACCATCACGGTCAGCGGTCCGGGCACCTTGGCTTTGTCGGGCGGCAATAGTTACGGGCCGGCATCCTCCGGCACGGTGGGCACCACTTTGAGCGGCGGCGGCACGTTGTCGTTGGGTAATAGTAGTGCGTTGGGCGCGGGTGATTTGAATGTATCGGCGAACGGAACTATTCAAGCCAGCGCGGCGGTGAGTGTGGGAAATTATGTCAACCTCGGTTCCGGCGTGACGGCAACAGTGACCAATGCCGGCGCAAACAGTTTGACGCTCGGTGGTATCATTAGTGGCGGCAGCGGTAGCCTAACCAAAGTCGGTAATGGCACGTTGACTTTGTCCGGCGCGAATTCCTACGGCGGCACCACCACCGTTGGCGGCGGCACTGTTAGCATTATAGCGGATAACAATTTGGGCACGGCTCCCGGTTCAGCCACAGCCAACAGCATTATCCTCAACGGTGGTGGCTTGTTGGGCAATGGCACACCGGATCTTAACGCTAATCGCGGTGTTGGCATCGGGCCGGTTTCTGGAGTCACGGGCGCGACGGCACTCGTTGACGCTACCAGCGGTTCAACCTTCATCATCGAGGGCAACATCGCCTCCGCCGGCAATACCAGCACAAACAATCTGACCATTAACAGTGGTGCGGGTAACAACGGCTCGGTGATTTTATCAGGCACGAACACTTTCAACGGCACGACGGTCATTGCCAACGGTGTGTTGTCGCTGTCCAACTCGCTGGCTTTGCAAAACAGCACGCTCAACTACAACAATCAGGGCGGCACATTGGATTTCGGCTCGTTGACCGCTGCGACTCTGGGTGGTTTAAGTGGTGCACAGAATTTAACTTTGAATAATTTCTCCTCCGCAGCCTTGGCGCTGACGGTCGGAAATAACAATTTCTCCAATTATTACTCGGGAGTTTTGTCTGGCACCGGTTCGTTGACGAAGAATGGGTCAGGGACTTGGGTTTTGAACGGCGCCAACACTTTCACCAACAGCGTCAACGTTAGCACCGGTGTGTTACAGTTGAATTCCAGCGGTGTCATTAGCAACAATGCGGCGGACTTCGTGTCGGGCAATTCGAGTGGCGAATTGTTCGTGAACGGCGGCACTTTGAATGCTGCTTCCTTCAACGTAGCCGCACCTTCGATAGGTATGTTGGTCGGCTCGGGTTCAGCTTCTATCCTTGGCGCTTTGACGATGAATGCTGGCAACAGCAGTCAGGCGGCGCAAAGCTCATTGGTCGCGGTCACCGGCGGTTCTTTGTTCGCCGCCAGTTTTGCCGAGGGACGAAATGCTGGATCTTCCACGACGCAGCCGACTACGGGTTCAACCGCCATCGGATTTTATGTCAACGGTGGTAACGTAATCATCACTAACAACGTCTCGATTTGCACCCAAGGTGGCGCCAATTCCGGCAACTCCATGCGGATTGACAGCGGCAGCCTGACGGTGGGCGGTTCGGTGACGGTTGCAGGCGGCACCTCTGGCGGTCGTTGGTCGGTCTTTGATGTTGCTGGTGGCACGCTCACGGTTAATGACACCAGCACTGGTATTAACATTGGTGGCAACAACGCTGGCAGTGCCGAATTACTGATTCGCGGCGGAACCACCACAGCGGGAATTGTCGGGTTGGGCTTAGGAACCGGCGCTGGCACAGTGGTGCTCAATCAAACGAACGGTTCGCTCTACATTGGCTCTGGCGGTATCGTGCAGCAAGGTTCAAGCGCGACCGTTTCAATCACCTTGAATGGCGGTATTTTGGGCGCGACGAACGATTGGTCGTCTTCATTGCCTATGACGCTGGGTGGCACCACCATTCAATGCGCTGATGCCGTGGGCGTGTCCCACAACATTGCGCTGACTGGCGTATTGAGCGGCACGGGGGCGCTCACCAAAACTGGAGCTGGCACACTCACTCTGAATTCCATTGGAAACGGTTTCACCGGTGGCACGGTCATCAATGGCGGCACCGTGAATATCAATAGCACTTGGCAATTGGGCGGGGCAGTTTATGGCGGCCTTACTTTCGGTGCCACGGGCGGCACGTTGCAATATGCCAATCCAGCTCTGAATGCCGCCTTGGATATTACACATAACACGGCCATCGACGGAGTCAGCGGAGCGGTGAAGCCCGTGACCATCACCGGCAACGCCATCATTGATATCAATGGCCTCACCATTAACTACACCAACACCATTGGCAATGGCGGCAGCGGTTCGTTGACCGTGGCGAGCACTACGGCGGGTGGTGTGTTGTCCTTGAATGGAACCAATACCTATACCGGAGGAACAACCGTCAACAGCGGCGTCACCTTGGGCGTCAACGGAATCCTTTTGGGCAATGTTACCAATTACGGCATCCTTTATCCTGGCGTCTTTGTTACCACCGGTGCAACCAACATTATCGGTGGCAACCTCGTTCAGGCCAGTGGCGGACTCCTGACCAACACCTTCAACATCGGTTCCAGTGTCGGGGGTGGTGGCAATGATCAGATTCTCCTGACCAATGCCAGCGCTGTTTTGGATTTTGGCTCCGGTGCTGCCGGATCCTTTACCATCAACATCGCGAACGGTGCCAACACCAGTCTGGATGTGACGCATGATTATGTGCTGTTCAAATTGACGGGTGCTTCTGCGCATACCAGCAATACGAACCGTCTGAATCCCACACCAAACTTTACTGGAACCACGCCGAACTATGCGGCCAATTACTTTGTCGTTGCCACCAGCAGCAATGTGGTGCTGCGTGCGATTGGCGTGCCTGCACCGACAATCACATCGGCCACGGCCACGCCGAATCCCTTGCTGGCCAATCAGACGGTGACTCTCAATGTGGCGGCGGCTCCTAGCAGTGCTGCCATCACCACGGTGGTGGTGGATTTGACTTCCATCGGCGGCTCATCCACTCAATCACTGATTGATAACGGTGCCGGCCATTACACCAACAGTTTTGCCACGGCCAATACGCTCGCCCTCGGCGGCAAGAGCCTGACGGTGACGGTCACCGATGCGAATGCCCTTTATAACTCCACCAACATCTCGCTGACGGTTGGAACCACCAACCTGACGTGGAATGGCGCGGCTACGCCGGGCAGCAGTCTTTGGAGCTCCCAGAACTGGGTTGGTTCGCTCGCGCCCGGCTTGACGGGTGACAGTCTCGCCTTTGCGGGCAGCACCGGGCTCACCCCGGATATGGAAGCGAATTATTCCATCGCTGCGTTGACCTTCAACAGCGGTGCGGGCAGCTTTGACCTCACCAGCTCCAGCGCGTCCACCCTGACGCTGAATGGCAACGTGACTAACAATTCAGCCAACGCGCAAACCCTTGACACCTCCGTGAACTTGGCTGCGCCGGTGACCGTGAACGCCGCCAGCGGCAATGTGGTATTGAACGGTGTGGTTTCCGGCGCTAACACGCTGACCACGTCTGGCAAAACCGTCGCGCTCGCGGGCACGAACGCCTACACCGCCAATTCGCTTGTCATCAGTTCCGGCACGCTGGCCATCACCGGCGCGGGTCAGTTGAATGGCAGTGGCACCTTCACAAATTTGATCACTGATAACGGCAATCTCACCGACAACAGTTCAGCGCCCAACACGCTGTCGGGTGTGATTTCCGGCAGCGGTTCGTTGACCGTGCTGGGAACCAACCTGTCGCTTACGGCGTTCAATACTTACACCGGTGGAACTACTAACCTCGGTGGAGTTTTGAACGTTGTCGGCACTGCCGGAGGCAGTAGCGGCACCCAATCGCCGATGGGTTCCGGCTCGCTGACTCTCAGTAATGGCACCTTGATTGCGTATCAAACATCGCAAGGTGGTGTCATCTCCAACAATACCGTCTGTGTTTCGGGCACCACGAATGGAATTACCCTCAATGTGCTGACCGGCAAAGCCACGTATTGGGCAGGCAGCATCACCGGCAGCTCCGGCGAGTTGGATTTCGGTGGCACCAATACCGCCAGCGGCCAGGATTCAATTGATCTTGCTGGTGATAACAGCAGTGGCAACAGCGGCGTGTTTAAAGCTGTTTCCAACCTCAACCTGCGTTTGCGCAATGCTGCTGCCGGCAATACGCCGAATGTGGCCTGGGATTTGGGCAACGTCGGCGCGGCGCTTACTACCAAGGTGGATGGCACGCCCACCACCTTTTATCTGGGTGCCTTGACGGGCGGCAGCAGCTCTACCCTCAGCGGCCACGCGAGCAGCGCGGGCGGAACTGGGGCTTATGTCACCTATCAAATCGGTGCGCGGAATTTGTCCACTACGTTCGCGGGCGTGATTTCGGATGGCAATCAGGCCGGCTCTCCCACCAACATTAATAACACCTCCATCATTAAGGTCGGTTCCGGCACGCTCAATCTGACCGGCACGAGCACCTATACCGGCAACACGACCGTCAGCGGCGGCACGCTGGAACTCGCGAATGCCGATCTCGCCACCAATTCCACCGTCACCGTCACTAGCAGCGGCACGTTGAAACTGGACTTCACCACCACCAACATCGTGTCCGCACTGGTGTTGAATGGCACAAGCCAATCGGGTGGCGTTTATGGTAGCGCCAATTCTGGTGGCCGTATCACCGGCACGGGTTACCTGCAGATTGTTACGACTGGCCCTACCGGCCCCGGTTACATCACCAACAGCATCAGCGGTTCCACTTTGACCCTGACCTGGCCAGTTGGTCAGGGTTGGCGCCTCGTGAATCAAACCAATGACATTAACACCGGATTGACCACCAACTGGTTTACCGTGCCGGGCGTGAGCGACGGCAGTGCCACCATCACGGTAGATCCGGCCAAACCGACGGTGTTCTACGAACTCGTCAATCCGTAATCGCAATCTGTAATCATCATCGCGGGGATGTCCGGCCACGGGCATCCTCGCTTCGTTTTATGGCCGTGCGGGTTATCCCCATAACTGGCGATGGTTTGTGGACAAAGATGTGGTAACCTTACCAATAGCCACCTGCATTTTTTGACGGTGCAAAATTATTTTATGAAATCAGAAAATCGGACAAATCACCAAGCTGCCCAAGCCCTGCGCCCGCGCGCCAGCGCTTTTACTTTGATTGAACTGCTGGTGGTCATTGCCATCATCGCCATTCTTGCCGCGATGCTGTTGCCTGCGTTGTCCGCCGCCAAGCAGCGTGCCTATGTTGCTAGCTGCTTGAATAACATGAAGCAAATTAGCATTGGCTCCGCCCTTTATGCCAGCGACGCCGGTGATTGGTTGATGCCGGTCAATCCTCTGGGTGTGGCTAATGTGGTAAACAGTATCGCCCAGTCCGAAACAATCAATTATGTCTGGAACGGGGCGAGTGGTAACCAAATAAAACCCGATACTACCTTAGCGGCTGGCGACAATTGGCACAATGTGGGCTATTTGCTTCCGATGAAATGTGTAGGCAACGGGCAGTCACTATATTGTCCGAGTTACGCAACAAAACCCCAATCTGGTTTATACTCTATGTCCAAGTATGATCCATTGATAAAACCCGTGGCTTATTCCACGTCGGGGTATTATGCAGTGTGCTCGTATGCCTGGAATCCTTGGGTTGATACGAGCAAGACAGTAAACGGCGGTCGTGCCTTTATGCGGAAGTATCAAAAATATAGTGATTTTGCTGCCGGTGGCGTCGCAACTCTCGCCTTTGAACATTTGGTCAACGCCAACGCAAGCCCGACCGATATGACGATGGATCCGACCACAGTCGCTCATGATCGCACCAAAGTCGAAGTGATGATGTATTCTGATAACAGCGTCAAAGCGATCAAAATTACTCCAACCATTTGGGCGGCGGCTTCTTCTGGAGGTCAGCAATCAATTTATTATCCGGGAATGACAAATCTCCTTACGGCATTGGATGCAGCTCATTGAGCGAAGCGAATCTTTCAACCGCACCCAGTCAGCGAGAAGCTGGCTGGGTTTTTCATTGTTCGCTCTTTCAAGCTCAAACAAAACGGCAGCGCGAATCAAATTCACGCCGCCGTCTCCGAAAGGAATTAGGCAGTTGTCAGTGGCTCTTCGCCCCGCCCACGCCGTGCAGCGAATCTGCCTTCGCTAGCTTCGGCCAGCAGATGGCGTAAAATGCCACGAACGCAAAACAGCAAGCCGGCACTATGAAAGCGCGGCTCATATCGAATTCGTCGGCGATGTAGCCGGTCAGTTTTGGCAGCACCGCGCCGCCCATAATCGCCATGACGATGAAGGCCGAAGCTTTCTTGGTCTTTGCTCCAAGTCCGTAAATGCCCAGTGCAAAAATCGTTGGGAACATGATGGACATGAAGAAATAGCTCGCGAACACGCTCGCCACGGATACCCAGCCGAGATTCGAGAAAATAAGCAGGCAGGTGACGACGTTCAGTCCGGCGTAGAGGCCAAGAACTTTGTGCGCGGAAAACTTCTTGAGCAATCCCGCGCCAGAAATTCGACCCACCAAAAAGCAGATGAACGCTGCGGAAGCCAGCGTTGCCGCGCCTTGATCGCTGATGTGCAGATGACCGTCCGCGCCGGTTTCCAGCAAGCTTTTCAGCCAGCCGGAATTCCAGGAGTCAGGAATGGTCGGCACCATGGTGAAACCGGTTTTTTTGTAAACCGTCATGCAGTTGACAAAGAAACCAAAGATGCTCGCCTGCGCGGCGACGTAGAAAAATTGCGCGGCGACGGCCATTAAAAAATGCGGACGCGCCATCAGCGAATGCGCCACATCCGGCTTGGCTTCGTCGAGCTGATAATCGTCTTCGTTCTTGATGTCCGGCACGTAGGACATTTTGAAAACCACCGCGAGCGCGATGACGACAAACGCGACGGCGACGTAGGGAACGTAGATTTGCGGGTTCTTGGAATAAAAATATTGTGCGCCGACAATCGGTCCAAAAATCCAGCCGATGCCGTTGCAAGATTGCGCGAGGTTGATGCGCGTGGCCGCAAAACGCGTCGGCCCCAACACCGTCGTGTAAGGATTGGCGACCGTTTCAAGAAACGTCAAACCCGCGGCAATCGCGCAAACACCAATCAAATAGCCGATGAAAGCGGTCGTGGCCGAAACGCTGCCCGCGTGCGCCGCCGCCTGAATGTGCGTGGCCGGAATAAACCAAAATCCACCGACCGCCACGAGCAACAGACCGGCGATGATGCCGCCTTTCCAACCCCAACGCCGCGCGAGCCAGCCCGCCGGCAACGCCATCAAAAAGTAACCGAGATAATGCGCGAATTGCACATTGGCCGATTGCGACTGGGTCAGATTCAGTTCGGTCTGAAAATGTTTATCCATCACGTCAATCATGCCGTTGCAAAAGCCCCACAGCAGGAACAGCGACGACACAAGGCCGAAGGTGAAGACCATATTTTTCCCGTCCGGCAACTGAAACATTCCGAGTTTGGTGCCGGTCGAAGAAATGGATTGATTTGGTGTGCTCATGATTGGATGTGGATTACCGTGGGAGTCTTAAGAAACATTTGCACAGGTCAAGTTTTAATTGCGCTTTGCGTTTCAGAAAATGTCCGTTGTCACCGCCTCGCCAGAAATTGTTATACTCTGCGCTTGCCCGGAAATTTGGAACTGGTGTCTAATCTCCGCATGAAATCTCGCTGTCGCTTCGCTTGCGCTTTGGGCGCGGCCATTTTGCTGACCGTAAATTTTTCCGTCCGCGCCGCCGATGATCCGCTTGCGTGGCCACCCAGCACCTCGCAGACCAAACCGTGGGCGTTTAACTGGTGGATGGGCAGTGCCGTGGACAAAACCAATCTCACGCACGAACTCGAACGCTACGCCGCCGGCGGACTCGGCGGCATCCACATCATCCCGATTTACGGTGCCAAAGGTTTTGAATCCAAATACCTCAACTACCTTTCGCCCGAATGGATGGACATGATGGGTTGGACCGTGAGTGAAGCCAAGCGCCTCGGCATGGGCGTGGACATGACGACTGGAACCGGCTGGTGTTTCGGTGGCCCGCAAGTCACGGATGAAGATGCGAATGCCAGTGTCGTTGTAAAAACTTATGATGTGAATGGCGGTGAACAATTGGAGGAAAAATTTAATCGCGCGGCCACGCAAACATTGATGGCCTTTTCACCCGACGGAAAATCCATCGAACTCACGCAAAAAATTTCCGACGACGGTTCAGTGGATTGGACGGCGCCCGAAGGTTCATGGAAAGTTTATGCTATCTCGCAAAAGCCTTCCGGTCAGAAAGTCAAACGCCCCGCGCCCGGCGGCGAAGGCTGGATGCTCAACCTGATTTATCCGCCCGCGATGGATGATTTCCTCAAACCTTACACCGCCGCGTTCGCCAATTACCACGGCCCGAAACCGCGCGCGCAGTATCACGATTCCTACGAATACCGTTCCGACTGGTCGCCGAATTTCTTCGCCGAATTTGAAAAGCGTCGCGGCTACAAATTGCAGACCGAACTGCCCGCGCTGTTCAGCAAAGACGACAACGACCATGCCAACCGCGTGAAGTGCGATTATCGCCAGACCGTTTCCGAAATCATGGCCGAGGAATCGTTGCCGAAGTGGACGGCGTGGGCGCACTCGGAAGGTTTCATCACGCGCGACCAGGCGCACGGCTCGCCCGGCAACTGGCTTGATCTCTACGCCGCCGCCGACATTCCCGAAACGGAATTTTTCAGCAAGCACCGCAACATTCTCGTCTCGAAATTTGCGTCGTCCGCCGCGCACACCAAGGGCGGCAATCTCGTTTCCTCCGAAAGCGGCACCTGGCTGGACGAACATTTCACCGAGACGCTCGCCGGGGTGAAATATCTCATGGACGATCTTTTTCTCGCCGGCGTGAATCACGTTTTTTATCACGGCTGCTGCTATTCGCCCGACGAAGCCGGCTGGCCGGGTTGGCATTTTTACGCCTCGACGGAAATGAATCCGCGCAATTCCATCTGGCGCGACGCGCCCGCCGTCAACGCCTACATCGCGCGCGTGCAATCCGTTTTGCAATCCGGAAAATCCGACAACGACATTCTGCTCTACTGGCCGATCGAGGATTTTTGGATGCAGCCCGGCAGCGAAATGCTCCCGCAACTCCGCGTCGAGGCGCAGGGCTGGTTCGAGCAGCAGCCCATCGGCAAGACCGCGCACGAACTGTGGGATCGCGGCTACGCCTTCGACTACGTTTCCGACGCGCAATTAAAAACGGCAAAAGTTGCGGACGGAAAAATCCAGATGCCCGGCGGAAATTATAAAGTCATCGTCGTGCCGGAATGTAAATTCATGCCGCTGGAAACTTTCAAGCAGTTGGTTGAGCTGGCGGAAAATGGAGCGACAGTGATTTTCCAAAACCATTTGCCGACGGATGTTTCGGGCGATGCGGTTTTGGAAACACAGCGCCAAGTCTTCAAGCAGCAAGCGGCCAGGATTAAATCCATGCTGGAATCCAAATCATCGGATCAGTCTCTTCAAAATCCATTTGAAGCAAAAATTGGAACAGGGATTATTGTCGTTGGCGACGCTACGTCTCCGGTTTTGCTCGAATTGGGGATGAGACGGGAAGAGGTCGCATTCATTTCAAAGCTTTCATTCATTCGCCGCTCATTTGACGGCGGCTGGAATTATTTCATCGCCAACCGCAGTGGCAAAAATTTCGACGACTGGATTTCTCTCGCCCGTCCCGCCCAATCTTTTTTCATTCTCGATCCGATGACTGGCACAACCGGCGTAGCGGCGACTCGGCAGAGCGCCGCAAACCAAATGGAGGTTCACCTTCAACTCGCCGTCGGTGAGTCCGTGATTCTCCGCGCCTTCGCCGACAAAAAAGTGGAAGGGTCGGCTTGGAATTATTTCCAAACCAACGGCCAGCCGGTTGAAATCACCGGCCAGTGGAACGTGAAATTTCTCGAAGGTGGCCCGACGCTTCCCGCCGATTTTCAAACCGCCAAGCTCGCCTCATGGACGACGTTCCCCGACACGAACACGCAAGCCTTCGCCGGCACCACGAAATACGAAACCACGTTCGAAGCGCCGGATGCGACGGGCAAAACTTTTGAAATCAATCTCGGCGACGTGCGCCAGAGCGCGCGGGTGCGCGTGAACGGCAAGGATTACGGCACGCTCATCACGCCGCCGTTCCGCGTGGTCGTGGACAACCTGAAATCCACCGGCAACACGCTCGAAGTGGAAGTCACCAGCGTCGCCGCCAACCGTATCCGCGACCTCGACCGGCGCGGCGTGAAATGGAAAACATTCAGGGATATCAACATCGTGGACATCAATTACAAACCGTTCGACGCCTCCAACTGGCCGCTGACCGATTGCGGACTGCTCGGCCCAGTCACGCTGACGCCGGTGACGGCGGAGAAATAAAAATCAATTTCCCAGCGGCTTCTCTTTGGAAATTGTCGGGCTCACGGCCATTTGAAAGGCGGCGACAGCGTCCGGCTTTGCCGGATCAAAACTGAAATCATCCACGAGCGATTTTGCCAGCGGCAATTTGTCCTGCTGAATTCCGAGCGCGACGCACTTCGCCAATTCGTAGCTGCCGTAATTGTTATGGTGCGTGCCGTCCTGAAACGCCTTGTCCAAATCCGCGCCGAGCGCTTTGTAAAAAATCCGGCTCATCGCATTCAAATCAACCAGCGCGCAATTTTCTTCCTTCGCCACATCGCGCACCGTTTGCGGATAACCGGCGAGCGTGTAATTTTCAACCCCGGCTTTGCGTTCCATCGAAGTCACCAGAACCGGTGTGCCGCCGTGCGCGCGCGCGCGTGTGACGATTTTTTTCAAATTTGATTTGTAAACCGCCAGCGCGTTCGTGGCCTTGTCCTTCATGTCGTTGTGGCCGAACTGCACGAATAGATAATCGCCTGATTTCATAAGGCTAAAAACCTTGTCAAAACGATTCGCGCCGAGCGAACTCTTGATGCTCTCGCCGGATTCCGCGTAATTCGCCACGGCGATTTCCGGCTTAAAAAAGCGCGGCAACATTTGGCCCCAACTATTCCACGGCTCGGCGGGCTGGTCGCAAACCGTCGAGTCGCCGGTGATAAAAACCGTCGGCACATTCGTCGGCGCGATGACGAGCGCGCGCAGCGTGGGGTGCGTGCCGCCAAATTCCAGCGTCAGTTTTTCGTCCCAATCCACGGTTTCAGTTTCGAGTTCCCGCTTCTTAAGTTTCACGTGCTCCGTGTCGGAAATGCGTGGCGTCCGCACATTCACGATGAACGTGCGCGCCGCGAGCGTGCCGGGTTGAATCTGAATTTTCTCCAGCATCAGTCGCCGCTGCTCGGATTTCACCGTCGTCACGGCCTCGCCGGTTTTGTCATTGAGCAGCGCGGTCACGGCGTAATTTCCTTCCGGTAATTTCACGGAAAAAAGAAATGGTTTGTCACTCGTGACGCAATCTGTGCCGTTCAATTCCGCACCCAGCTCAAAACCGTAGCCAGCTTCGGCGGAGTAAAGATTCGTGGCTGCGACGTGTGTCCAACCTGCTTCCGTTGCGCCGCTGCCGAAATCAAATTTGAAACTGGTCTGCGCCGCTGCCGCCAGCGCTAGTGTCAGAACTGGTAGACAGATGGAAAAAGTTTTTTTGTTCATGAAAATTTATTCAACCGAAAGTTTGGGTGCGTCCGTGCGGAATTGTGCAGCGGGCAGACCGGCGGCGTTGTAAAGATGGCCGCCATCGGGAAAATTCACCCACGCATAACGCACGGCGATCGGCGCGGAAATTTCCGGACTGCTAACGACGACAGCTTTACCATCAATCTTCGCGGTCGCGGAAACAAATTTTCCATCCGCGCCCGCGATGGTGAACCATTTTAAAATTCCGTCGCGCGCCACGAGCCCGTCCGCGTGAGAAAAATTTATGCGGATGGAATTGCCTTCGACGTTCATGGATTGAAACGTCGGGCCGGAAAATTCTATTTTGCGGCCATAAACATTGGCAATTGCGATGCGCGCAAGCCGGTCACCAACGTCTTGTTTGTTTTTCGGATGCACGTTTTTGCGTTCGCCGATGTCGGTGGCGACGGCCATGCCGGTGTTTGGCAATTGGAGAACCGTCGCCTGCGCTTCACGGACGAGCGGGCTATTGCTTGCCGCGTCCTGGCCGGCGAGTTGCACGATGTAAAACGGAAATTCGCCTTCGCCCCAAAGCCTGCGCCAGTCGCGAATGAGCGTGGCCTGAACGTGCGGATAAAGTGCTATGCCGCCAGTGTTCGCGTCCACGATGGATTCGCCCTGATACCAAATCGCGCCGCGAATCGCGTAGGGAATGAACGGCGCAATCATGCCGTTGAACAACACGGTGGCGTTGTGCTGATCTTGAATTGGATCGCGCGCGCCACCGCCACGCTTACGGTTTTTCGGAGCGGCATTGGTCGCAGAAACATCTTCCGAACGTGGCGCTGCAATTACCGGCGGCGGATTAGTGCGAAATTTTTCCACGGCGGCGTCAAAGCGATCGAGCATTGGTTTCAACTTGGAATCAGCCGCCAGCGTCGCGCGGTCAATCCACGCTTCCGCCGTGCTCGCGCCAAACGCTTCGGCGATGATGCCGACGGGCACTTCGATTTCGCGCTGCAAATCGCGCGCAAAAATATAGCCGACGGCGGAAAATGCCGGTGCGTTTTCCGGCGTGCAGATTTTCCATTCGCCGCCAATGCGATTAGTCGGGGCGTAGGTTTTTTGCGCGTCGCCAATGAACATGCGGATGAGCGGATAATTGGCGGCGGCAATCTCCTTTTCCTCGTCCGCGATGCCCGCGAAATACTTCACCTTTTTCGACATGGAAAAATCCATGTTCGATTGGCCGGACGCGAGCCACACTTCGCCGACGAGAACATCTTCGCATTTTAGATTTTCAATTTGCGATTTACGATTGCCGCTCACGAGCAGTTCGCGCGGTTCGGTGCTGGCGGGCATCGGTTTCAAATCCACGCGCCATTTGCCCTCCGCATCCGCCGTTGCGGAAATTTTCTGCCCGGCAAATTCTACGGTGATTATTTCACCAGCGTCCGCTGTGCCCCAAACCGGCACGGCCATTTCGCGCTGTAAAACCATGTGGCTGGTGAGCGGGCTGGCGAGCTTCACTTCCGCCAGTAAAGGACTTGTGGTCAGAAACAGCGTCAATAGACCGAATGAAATAGGTTTTAACATGCGACGAAATTATGGGTTGTCAGTTCTGGGTATTGGCCGCGTGTATTTATCAAAGACGGAAAGCACCGGCAGCGAGTTTCCGTCTTCATCAAAAAAACTGCGCGAGACAAGACTGCCGCGATTGCCGACGGCTGGTTCCCACCAAAAAATTCCTTTGCAGCGCTGGTCGGGTGTTTGCAAAACCACGCGAGTCTGTTCATCCAAAAAATCGCGCTGGCCTTCCGGCGTTTCCGGAAATGGTCCAACGCGGTCGCTCGTTTCGCGCGCTGGCCGCCAATTGTAAGCCGTCTCCACGATGATGATGTCCTTGTGATAGGTATTCGCAGTGAACGCAAGATTTTCGCGCAAATCCATCAGCGTCCCGTGCCACCACGGATAATAGGAAAACCCAATGACATCAAAGGGAATTTTGTAGTTGTTCAGCTTGTCAAAAAAATATTTCGTATTTGCTGCGCTGCCGCCGGTGTCAATGTGAATCATGATTTTCGGCGGCGAATTTGTGCCGCGTCCGGCGTCCACACCGTTGATTCCCGCGCGAAGATAATCAGCGAAATTATTCCAGTGCGCCGGCAATTTTCCATCCGGCCACAACATGCCGTGCGTGATTTCGTTGCCGACTTGCACCATGTCCGGCAACACGCCGGCATCACGGAACGCCGCAATGGTGTCGCGTGTGTATTCAAAAACTTCTTTCACGCGCGCCTTGTGCGACAAATTCCTCCATGCCTCCGGCGTCGGCTGCTGTTTCGGGTCGGCCCACGAATTCGCGTAATGCAGATCGAGCAAAAATTTGTAGCCGAACCTCTTGGCGTCTTGCGCCTCGGCAATCGTGTAGGCCAAATCGTTCGGTAGATAGCCGCCGACCGGCTCGACAAAAATACGGAGACGAATCCAGTTGTAACCGTGATTTTTGAAAATCTGCAAGCCGGGCAATGCGTTCGTGCCGTCCTTGAAAACTTTTCCGCGCGCCTCGGCCTGTTTTAAAAAAGACAAGTCCGCGCCGAACGCAAAATCCGCCGCGCGCGAAAAATTTCCCGCCGCACCACAATAAATAATTGCCGTCAGCAACGAGGATTTGATTTTGAAATTCATCGCGAACTCTTATTGTGCCACGCGCGTTTCGGCCGGCCAGACATAGCCCAAACTGGGTTCATTACCGATTTGCGCCGCAATCGTGTCCAGCACGATGCCCGGATCCACCATCCAGATTTTCAACGTGTGTAAACCGGGCTTCGCGATGGTCTGAATGCTCGAAGTCAGCGCCGCATTGCGCAAAACATTTTCCTGCCACACGCGGTTGTGTTCATCCTGACTTAACGGCAGCGAAATAATTTTCGGCGGCGCGTCGTCCAGCGCCATCGCGTAACGCTGCGGCTGGCCGGTCTCGACGGAAAACGTCGGCAACGCGCGCACAGTGAATTTCCAATCGCCGGCGGTTAGAAAATCAATTTTGAATTCCAAGCACGGCGATTCTTTCAGAATTTTTTCAGGCGTTTCACGCGCGGCTACTGTCGTTGGAAAAATAGAAATCGCCTCGCCGTTGTAGCCGAGTCCGGAAATCTTTTGCCAACACGCATCCTTGCCGGAAATAAAGCGCGAGGCGTGCTCCGCCTCAATTATAACGGTGTTGGTTGCCGTTGAAAAATCTGTGGCGGCGGCAAAAAATTTCGGCACGCCTAAATCAACTTGCTTGCGCGGATTGTCCGACATCATGTTTCGCCATTTACCATCGGCGGTTTGCTCGTTGTAAGTTTTCGTCAGCTGGTGAATTTCCGCCGCCGCGCTTGATGAGCCGGCAAGCCATTTTTCATTCATCGCCGCCGCCGCCTTAACCGGATACCCAACCAGTTCGAAAAACGAATCACGCATTTCCAGCGGCAGTTTATTTTTGACGGCTTCCGTGCGCGCGGACAAATTTTTCCACGCCGCCAGCCGTTGCTCCGATTCGTTGGCGGAAAACAAATTGTTCGTCGGAAAGCCCACGTGCTCCAGCTTGCGCTGAAAATTCAGGCGATAGTATTCCGCCATGATGGAGGTGATTTCCGCCGTATGTTCATTGCCGAAATCACGCGCGATCTGCTTTTGCAACAAGTCGTAAGTGTTCGTGCCGTTCCACGAATGCGGATTCCACGCGAGCTTGAGGAAAAATTCCATGTCCAGTTCCGCCGGTTTCAAATCGCCGACGTTGAGCATCCAAACATTGCTCGCGCCGTAATCGTAAGCCTTCGTCATTTCTTCGGCGATGAGCGCGGGTGGCGTCGAGCAGAGCCAGAGATAATCGCGCGGCGCACCCCAATACGAGGCGTGATAATAAACTCCCGCGCCGCCGCTGCGCGTCCGTTCGCGCGCGTTGGAAAACTGGCGCACGTAGCCGTAATTGTCGTCCGGCCAGACGAGCGTGATATCGTCCGGCAAATTTTTCATCAGGCGATACAGCGGCAAAACTTCTTTGTAGGGACAAAAAATCTGCGGCACGGCGGCGACGTTCGGATTGATGTTGCGCGCGAGCATCTCGCGCTGGTCGGTGATGATGGTTTCGAGCCGCGCGGCTTTTTCGCGTTGCGTGCCGCCGCCGGGCATCGCGCCATCATGGATGCCGCGCATTCCCACCGTGTAAGTGTTTTCAAATTTGCCGTTTTCACGGACGCGCTGCTCCCAGTATTTCAACACGCCATCGGGATTGGTGACAAAATTATATTCGCCATTATTTTTCTCGTCCCATTCGCTGACGTTGTCCCGCAACATTTGTTCGCAATGTGACGAACCCATGACAATGCCGTATTCATTGGCGATTTTTGCGTCGTCAGGAAATGAGTTGAACGCCGTCGTGCCCGGATGCATCGCCGGCCAGAGATAATTCGCGTGCAGTCGCAGCAATAATTCAAAAATCTTTGCGTAAGTTTTTGGGCCGATGTTGCCGGTTTCCGGCTCAAGCGTTTTCGCTGCCCACGGACGCAATCCCCAATCCTCGTCATTCAAAAAAATGCCGCGATATTTTACGGCGGGCGAAAGCTGTTTGAAAAAATCGCCGCGCAGCGCGAGCAGATTATTTTTTTTCACCGGCACGTCCGCCCACCAATACCACGGCGACACGCCAATCATTTCCGACAGTTGATAAATGCCGTAAATCGTCCCGCGCCGGTCGCTGCCCGCGATGACGAGTCCGCGCGCCACGCCGGGAGCGGGATTGTTGACGATTTGCAAAACATAACTTTCCCACGCGCCGCTGACGCCGTTCGTTTCCAGTTTTCCCTCCGCTGCGAGCCGGTCAATGATTTCACTTTTGCCAAGCGTGCCGACGAGGACGCTGATTTTTTCCGTGTTGGGAAAATTATTTTCCACCTCTGGTTTGGTTCCCGTCACGCGCGCAAAATCTTCCACCAAATCGCCTACCGCCCGCCGCACCGCCGCGTCTTCGCCGGACTCGGTAAAAAATGCGTCAGCAATTCCGTTGCTTACCAAAATAAAATCATCCGCGTCTGGTGAATACGTCACAGCCAAGTTCACCGCGCCCGCTGCGAAGGGCAGGGCGAGGGCGCAAGTCAGGCAGCGGAGCAATTTCATTTGGCGGTTTTGATGGTGAGTGAGCCGTCGGTCAATCCCGCTGCCGTGGCCGTCAACGTGATTTCGCCGCCTGCTGCCGTCGCTTTCAAGAACGCGACGCACTCACCTTGAAACGCGTGGCGCGAATTAGTTTGAAACGGTTCATGGCTGTCGTTGTCGCCGTTGTCCACGGCGGCGATTTTGCCCGCGCCAGAAATTTGGAATGAAATCAAATCGGTTGCGTGCGGAATTTGAATCCCGTTTTTGTCCACGATTTTTACGCGGACAATCGCCACGTTGTCGAAGCCGGGCGCAAGCGTTTGGGTTTCCGTGGATAAAATAATTTTCGCTGGCTTGCCGGCGGTTTGCAGCTCGTTGGTCGCGGCGATTTTTCCGTTTTCATCGCGCGCGACGGCCTGCAAAATTCCTGGCGCAAACGGCACGCTCCAATTTCGCGGCGCCTCATCAGCATTGATTTCTTTTACGCCCAGCGATTTTCCGTTCAGAAACAATTCGACTTCTTTGCAGTTGGAATAGACTTCGACATTTTCAGTGTGCGGCGACAAATTTTGTGGCGTCCAGTCGGCGAACTGCACCTGCGTGAACATTTCTTTTTCACCGTAGCCGGGGTCGCCGGGCATCGGATCGTTGGCGGCGGTGCGGCGCACGACGCGCACCATCGGTTGGTCGCTCCACCAACTTTGCCGCTCCCGCGCGGACGGCTTCACGAGGCCGGTGCGGTCGAGCAGTCCGCCGGCGTAGCTGATGCGCGGCCAGGCCTTCGCCTCGCCCAGATAATCCACGCCGATCCAGAGGAGTTGGCCGGCGAGCGCCGGATTGTCGCGCAGGCCGATCCACGCTTCACGCGTGTGTTTTTGTTCGGTGTTGATGATTTTGCGCCCCGGTTTGGCGCGTTGCGCGGCGAGCAATTCGCTGTCGCGGTAATTCGTGCCGATGACATCGAGCAAATCGGCGAGGCCGTTCGTGTAATCGCCGCTCTTGTTCGGGCGGAACAACGCTTGTGTGACCGGGCGCGTGGGATCGGTTTCGTGCGCGACGGCGACGAGGCCGGTGAGAATTTGCTTTGCCTTTTCCGCATTCGGCGTGTCGAGAATTTCATTGCCGACACAATAAATAATGACGCTCGGATGATTGCGGTCGCGTGAAATCGCATCGCGTTCGTCCGTGTGCGCCCACTTGGAAAAGAACAGATGGTAGTCGGCCACATTCTTGCCGCGCGTCCAGCAATCAAAAAATTCGTCCATCACGAGGAAACCCATCCTGTCGCACAAATCCAGAAATTCCGGTGCGGGCGGATTGTGTGCGGTGCGAATCGCGTTCACGCCGAGCGATTTCAAAGTAGTCAAACGCGTTTCCCAAATCGAAAGCGGAACCGCCGCGCCAAACGCGCCGCCGTCGGTGTGCAGGCAAACGCCTTTGATTTTGAAATTTTTTCCGTTCAGCCAGAAACCGGTGTCCGCCTCGAAATGCGCGTCGCGGATGCCGAATGAATTTGTCTGAACGTCCAGAATTTTTTCGCCGAAAATGATTTTACAGACGGCGCGATATAGATTCGGAGAATCTAAACTCCAAAGCTGTGGGTTTGTCAGCGAAATGTCCTGTGAAAAGTGTGCGTCGCCGCCAAGTAAGATGCTTTGAGGAATTGTTTTTGAGCTGCCAACAATTTGCCCATTTGCATCCAGCAAGGAAATTTCGAGCGAGATTCTCTGCTCCGGCATTAGAATCACGCTGCGAGTTCCGTCAAAATAGTTTGTAACGGCAGCTTCAATTTTCACCGTCGCGTTTGTTTCTGAAACTTGCGGCGTGGAAATAAAAATTCCGTTTTGTAAAAAGTGAATTGGATCCGTCATGACGAGCCGGACGTGGCGATAAATGCCCGCGCCGGAATACCAACGCGAGGCCGGTTGCGCGGAAGTGTCGGTGCGCACGGCGAGAACATTGTCGCCACCAAAATTCAAATGGCCGGTGAGTTCGTAATTAAAACTAACGTAGCCATTCGGACGATGGCCGAGATGAAAACCGTTGATCCAAACGTCGCTGTTCTGCATCACGCCGTCGAATTCAATGGAAATGGATTTTCCTGAATCCGTTTCCGGCAGCGTGAAATGTTTGCGATACCAGCCGACGCCGCTTGGCAAAAATCCGCCCGCACCGCCAGTTTTGTTCGTTTCGGAAAACGGGCCAGCGATGCTCCAGTCGTGCGGCACGTCAAGTTTTTGCCAGGTTGAATCATCGAAATTATTTGTTTCTGCGACGGTCGTGTCGGCTTGGAGAAAATTCCAGTTCGCATCAAAATTTTCCGTCACGCGCGCGGATGCTATGAACGGCAGCAGAATGAGCGCGGCGGAAAAAATATGGCAATGAATTTTCATGCGGGTTTAGACGCACAGCTTCCCGCAAAAGTGACGGCAAAACAAGTCACCCAAACTGTGGATGCCGATTGCCGCTGCGCTGCGTAGTCGCTAGGATGTTTTTATGTCTGATGAATATCGGCAATTGCTCGACGCGACGATTCAACACCTCGAAGGTTTGAAATCGCGCGGCGTGCGCCATGTCGCCGTCGCTCCGGAAACGCTGCGCGCGCTGACGTTGCCACCGACGGCTGCGCTGAAATCGCCCGCCGCAAATCTCAAACCGCAATTACAAACAGCGGTCGTTCCACCTAAAATCGAACCGGCTGTTGCGGCAACGCCCAAAAAAGTTTCTGTTCCGGTTGTCGCTCCAAAAGTTTTAGTTTCAATCCCGAAAATTCAAATCACCAGTTCCTCGCCGGAAAAAGCGGCGGCGTTCACCGCCTTGCGCGAACGCGCGTTGGCGTGCGTGAAATGTCCGCACCTCGCGGCATCGCGCACGAACGTGGTGTTTGGCGTCGGGAATATTGACGCGCAGCTCATGTTCGTCGGCGAAGCGCCGGGCGCGGATGAAGATGAGCAGGGCGAACCGTTCGTGGGACGCGCGGGACAATTGCTCACGAAAATTATTCAGGCTACCGGACTTTCGCGCGCAGACGTTTACATCGCAAACATTTTGAAATGCCGTCCGGATACGCCGGGGCAGAGCGCGGGCAATCGTCCGCCCACGCCGGAAGAGCGCGCCACGTGCATTCCGTATTTGCAGGAACAGATTGATTTGATCAAGCCCAAGGCAATCGTGGCGCTCGGCGCGACGGCGGTGGACGGTTTGCTCGGAAAAACGCTGGGCATCACGAAGCTGCGCGGCAACTGGCAGACGTATCGCGGCATTCCGCTGATGCCGACGTATCATCCGGCGTATCTGCTGCGGAATCAGGCGATGAGCGAGAAGCGCAAAGTGTGGGAAGACATTTTGAAGGTGATGGAAAAACTGGAGATGCCCATCAGCACGAAGCAGAGAAATTTCTTTTTGCAGGCGTAACGGCGTGAATTGTCATTTGCTCCATTTTAATTTTCCGCTATAAACCACTACTTCATGCATCAAATCATCCAGAGCTTGAGCGATTGGTATAATCACGCGCTGCAAACCGGCGGCTATCCCGCTGTCGCGCTGATGATGGCGGTGGAAAGTTCGCTGTTCCCGCTGCCGAGTGAAATCGTCATTCCGCCCGCCGCGCACTGGGCGCACACGGGACAAATTCCGCTAACGCTCTGGGGCATCGTGCTGGCGGGAACCATCGGTTCGTGGCTCGGCGCGACGGTGATGTATTGGGCGTCGTGGCTCGCGGGTCGTCCGCTGGTGCTGCACTTCGGTAAATACTTTTTTATCTCCGCCGAAAAAGTTGCGGGCGCGGAACGCTGGTCGGCGCATTACGGTGCGATGGGCATTTTCATTTCGCGTTTGCTGCCGGTGGTGCGTCATCTCATCGGCATTCCCGCGGGAATTGTGCGGATGAATTATCTGAAATTTTCCATCTTCACATTGCTCGGCTCGGCTATCTGGTGCTCCGTGCTGTGCTATGTTGGCATCAAAGCGGGACAGGATGACCAATTGATGAAGGGCGAATATCATCGGCTCACGATTTGGCTCGCGGGCGCGATGTTGGTGTTGGGCGGACTTTATTATTTCTTCGTTCATCGGCACATGGCGAACAGTCCAAAGCCCGAAGCCCAAAGTCCAAAGCCAGAATAAATTTTCTTTGCGCGCCTAGCGCCTTTGCGTGAGATTCAGCGCGTGTCCGTTTCCGAAGCCATCCGCAAAAAGTTAAGCGCCGTGCCGCACAAGCCCGGCGTCTATCTGCATAAGGATCGCTTCGGCACCGTCATCTACGTCGGCAAGGCTTTGGATTTGCGGAAGCGCGTGAGCCAGTATTTTCAGAAATCCCGTCGCCACGGCTGGGATTTGAAATTCAACACGCTCGTCGAGGCGATTCATGATTTCGACATCCATGTTGTGCGCAGCGAACCCGAAGCGTTGCTGCTCGAAAGCAAACTCATCAAGGAATTCAAACCGCGCTTCAACATCAGCCTGCGCGATGACAAACGCTATCTGATGTTGAAGGTGAATCTAAACGACCCGATTCCGAATTTTACTTTTACGCGTTTGAAAAAGGACGACGGCGCGCGTTACTTCGGACCGTTCGTGAATTCCCTCGCACTGCGCAACACCGTGGCTCTGGCGCGCAAGCAATTTAATCTGCGCGGCTGCCGCGTCTTCACGCCCGGCGCGGCGGATTACAAACATTGTCTCTACGCGCATCTGAAAAATTGCACCGCGCCGTGCGTCGGCAACGTCACGCAAGCGCAATACTTGGAGCAAGTGAAGGCCGCGTGTGATTTTCTCGAAGGCCAATGCCGTGAAATGCAGCCACAGCTCGAAGCAGAAATGAAAAAGGCCGCCGCTGCGCACGATTTTGAAAAAGCCGCTGAATTGCGCGACCTCATCCGCGACCTGAACGACACCTGGAAAAAAACGGAAAAGTTTACGCGCGTGCCTTACAATCTGCCGCTCGCCATCAATCCAGAAAGTGATCTGGTCGCGTTGGCGAAGATTCTGGATTTGCCCGCGCCGCCAATGCGCATCGAAGGTTTTGATATTTCCAACATCAGCGGCACGTTCGTCGTCGCGTCATGCGTGAGTTTCAAAAATGGCCGACCGGACCGCGCGAACTACCGCCGTTTCAAAATCAAGGGGTTTGCTGGTCAGGACGATTTTGCTAGCATTGCGGAAGTGGTGCGCCGCCGCTATTCGCGTTTGAAAAACGAAAATGAGAACGTCGTCGCGCCGGAGCAAAAAACGAAGGATGAAGACAGCGGCCAGGCGATTCCGCAGGAACTGCAAAAGCTGGTGAACGAGACCGCACGCAAAGTTCGGCGCGGCCATCCGTTGAAAAATTCACCGACCGCAATGCCGGATTTGATTTTGATTGATGGCGGCAAAGGCCAACTCGGCATGGCGTGCGCCGAATTAAAAAAACTTGGCCTCGAAAAAATTCCCGTCATCGGTTTGGCGAAAGAGTTCGAAGAAATTTACCTGCCGGACAAAAGTCTGCCGCTGCGTCTCGGTCTTGATCATCCGGCGGTGAAATTGTTGCAGCGTTTGCGCGACGAGTGTCATCGCGTGGCGAACAGCTACAACGCGCAGTTGCGGCTCAAGAAAATTTCCGAGAGTGTGCTGGACGATTTTCCCGGTATCGGCGAAACGCGCAAAAAAGCGTTGCTGAAAAAATTCGGCTCGGTGCAGCGTTTGAAAATGGCGACAATCGAACAACTCGCGGAAGTTTCTGGGTTTGGCGGTAAAGCGGCAGAGGAATTAAAAAACTTTCTGGCGGCGCGAAAATAAATTCGTGTCAATGCATCGAATTCGTGGCTTAATTTCGACATGAATGTTCAAGTAGCGGTTCTTTGCGATGCGGCGACGGACGATAATGGAAAATTAAATTTGCTCGGCGCGTTCGACACGATTTACGCGCCGCAGATGCCGGCGGTGCATCCGCAATGTTCCGTCGCCCTGCGCGTGACTTTCATGTCTGGCGATGAGGGCACGCGCAAGCTGTCGCTGAATTTCATCAATGCCGACGGTCGTCCCATCATGCAAGCCATCGAAGTGCCGGTGCCGGTCACGTTGCCGGACGAGGCGCATTTTCTCACGCGCAATTTCATCATCAACATCCAGCAGTTGAAGTTTGCGGAAGCCGGTTTGTATTCCGTGGACGTGCGCGTGGACGATCAATCGCAGGCGAGCATTCCGCTGCTGGTGAAACTGGTGGAACGCCCGGTGGCGTGACGCGCGTCACGGCGCGGTGAACTGCACCGTATAAAAAACAATCTTTCCTTCGCGGTCGCGCCAATCCGAAATTTTCGCGCGCGGATTTTTTCGGGCGAAATCCAAGTAAGTTGCGCCAAACGGCGATAGGCTGTATTCCGGCGGGTGAACCAGAAAAACGTAATTCGTATTTTGCGGTAGCAGCGCAGGATCGCTTCCCGTTAATTTCCAGAACGGCTCCACGAGCGTCGGCTTGTCGGTCAAGAACAGCAGCGATTCATGAAATCCCCAGTCCAGACTGACAAGCGTGAGGTCGGCGCGATTTTTCACCGTCGCCGCAAATTTGTCCTGCGCATCGCTCCACCAACCGCGTCCGTGCGTTTTGAAAATCAGTTGGTTGGTCTTGGCGATGGCGAAAATTTGCGTTGCGAGCAGCGCGGCAAAAATAAAAATAACGGCTCCGCGCGCGAAAGTTTTTTTGCTTCCGGCTTCAGATAATTTTCGCCACACGCTGACGCCAGCCACTACGATGACCAAATGTGCAAACGGCATCACCAGAATGGCGTGGTAAATTCGCGGCGCGCGCGGCAGCATGAAAACGCCGAGCGTCGTTAGCACCACGCCAGCCAGTAGAAAAATCCTAACCGCGCGGCCGTTAGGGTCGTTGCGTCGCCGCAAGATGTCGGCCGCCAGCACCAGCATCGCGATGATTAAGGCAAAGCCCAGCGGCGTCCAAAACGGCGGCGCGACTTGCGCCATTTGGTCGAACCGCCCGCCGACTTCCAGCATCCGATAAAAATATGTGCCGTCATACATCGCCATTAGCGTGTGAATTTTCTCCGGGAGTTCGGCGGGATTCACCGGCGCGTTGTTGTGGAGCGCAAATTTCAATACGAAGGGAAGCATCACAAGCATCGGGCCGCAGCCGACGAGAAAACCGAGCACCGCCAGCGCCACGAGTTTTGGCTTGGTGCGGATGAAATTGAGAATTGGCTTCGCATACGCACACGCGACGGCGAGCGTGACGCCAAACAGCACGGCGACGAAATCTACTTTGTTGAATACGCCGAGGCCGAACGCCGCGCCGGCGAAAAAGAAGTAACGCGTTTTTTGATTTCGCCACGCGAGCAGGACGAAGAAAAATCCTGCGCAGCGGCACACGAAGCTCGGCACAAACGAGCCCCAATCGAGCAGGCCCAGAAAGAAAAATGACGGGTCGAGCGCGAGCAATAATCCTCCGGCAATTGCTTCAGTGAGTCCAAAAAGTTTCCAGACCCAAAGCATGAAGAAGAGCAATCCGACCAATGACCAAGCTAGGTTGGACAGGCGCGCGATGAATACGCTGGGTTCAAAACAAGTGAACAGCGGAATCAGTTGCCAGCTTTTCACCGCGCCAAGATACGGCTGAATCCACAAGGGAAATGGACGATTCAAAAGATTCACCGTGCCGTAGCCGGGCATGTGGTAGCCATGGACATTGCCCGTCGTAAAATCTTTGGCCATGCCCGCAAAAATTCCCTCGTCGTAATTATAGCCCAGCGAGGTCGCCGTCACACCGCCGAGCCAGAGCAGGGCGACTGTGAGCGCGATCCACACGCCGAGGAGGACGGAAAATTCCCGCGCGGCGGAAGCGGAAGCTGCGGGTTGAATGGAGTTGGTCGCCACGATTTTTTGGTTCGTGGAACTTGCCAAGCGCGTCGAAAACTGTCGAGGTGAAATTAAAAATTGGCTGGCGAGTTGCGCGCGGGGACTTTATTTTTGCGCCCGCTATGAACGAACCAATTTTGCAACTCGATCTCCCTGGCATCAAAAAAGTCCGCTCCGGCAAAGTCCGCGAAGTCTATGACCTCGGCGACAGCTTCCTGCTCGTCGCCAGCGACCGCATCTCCGCCTTCGACGTCATCATGCCCAATGGCATTCCGCGCAAAGGCGAAGTGCTCACGCAGATCTCGCACTTCTGGTTTGAGAAGTTTGCCGAACTCGTCCCGAACCACTTGCTCGCCAAGGCGAACGACCCGTTGCCGAAAAATTTGCAGCCATTTGCGGATAAACTGGCGCGGCGTTCCATGATTGTTAAGAAGGCGAAGCCTCTCGCCATCGAATGCATCGTGCGCGGCTACCTTTCCGGCAGCGGCTTGAAGGAATACAAAAAATCGCAGACCGTTTGCGGCATCAAATTGCCCGCCGGTTTGGTGGATTCTTCGGAATTGCCCGAACCCATTTTCACGCCGTCAACAAAGGCGGAAGAAGGTCACGACGAAAACATCAACTTCGAGCAGGCGTGCAAAATTGTCGGCACGGAACTCGCCACGCAGGCGCGCGATTTGAGCCTGATGATCTACAAAGCCGGACGCGATTACGCCAAGCAACGCGGCATCATCATCGCCGACACGAAATTCGAGTTTGGTTTGTTCGAGGGCAAATTGATTTTGATTGATGAAGTGTTGACGCCCGATTCCTCGCGTTTCTGGCCCGCCGACCAATACGCGCCCGGCAAAGGCCAGCCGAGCTTTGACAAACAATTTGTCCGCGACTATCTCGAAACGCTGGCGTGGGACAAAACCCCGCCCGGCCCGAAATTGCCGGACGACGTCGTCGCCAAAACCAGCGCGAAGTATTTGGAGGCGTATGAAAAGCTGACGGGCAAAAAACTTTAACTGACAACTCAAATGAAAGGACTCCTCGTTCGCGTTGGTGCTGATCAAAGTGAAGGAGGTGGTAACTGGAATGGGTTGGTGAACAGCCAAACCGGAGAATTTGTTTATGTTCCGATTCCCGAAACAGGCACGATTTATCCGCAGTTTGAAAAACCCTATTCGTTGGTAACACCAGCACTTGAACGATTCGGGTCTTCACTGCCTGATTATTTGGCGGGTGATAAAATGCACCTTGATCCAGATTTTTCTCATTTGAGTTATGGCGACCAAGGCCAGCGCGCCGCACAAATTTCGGCAAAATTGGGAGTTAACGATTTGCTGGTTTTCTATGCAGGCTTGCGAGATGTTCACCCGCAGCCACGATTGGTTTATGCCATCATCGGGCTTTACGTTGTGGATCGAATTGAAAAGGCATCGTCGGTTTTACCAGTGCTGCATGACACAAACGCGCATACTCGCCGAGTTTTGTCATCAAGCTCGACGGATATTGTAATTCGAGCCAAGCCCGTGGTGTCTGGACGGCTTGAGCGATGTTTGCCGATTGGTTCGTATCGTAAACCGGCAGGGCAACCACAAAAAAACTCTTCTTACCGTGTTGAGATTGGTTTGCTCGAAAAATGGGGCGGATTAAGCATAGCTGACGGTTTTTTACAGCGTAGCGCCCGCTTGCCCGAATTTAACGACGCGAATCATTTCTACGATTGGTTTTTGGAACAACGAGTGCCACTTATCCAAAGAAATAATTAACTAAAACCATGAATCCGAAAATCTATGTTTACAAAATGGTTGTGGATAACGGTGGTGCGCCTTGTGTTTGGCATGGCTTATTAAGTCTGGCAATTTGTAAGCCAATGATTCGCAAAAGTGCTGACGAGGGAGATTTTATTTTTGGTTTTGGTGGCAGAAGCCGATTTCCCAAAGAACCTTTGATTTACATAGCGAAGGTTATAGCAAAGCCAAAAGTTGGTGATTACTACACGCTGTCAAAATACAAGAATCGGCCAGATTGTATTTATCACAAAGTTGGCGACGAGGCCCGACTGAAAGCAGATGCTCGTTTTCACAATAAATCCGATGAGCGAAAAAAAGATGTTGGTCTGCATTTTGAAAACGCCCATGTTCTGTTGAGCAATGACTTTCGTTATTTTGGAGACGAGGCTACATCTGACTACAAAAATCAATTCCCTCTAATCAAAGACATGGTCGAAAAACTTCGACAAGGTGCACGAGTCAATCATTCGCCAGAAAGATATGACGAGCTTAAGGAATTGATGAGTCAAACTTGGCGCAACAATTCCGAAAAGCAAATTGGTAAACCAACCCATTTGGACAGAAGTTTGGTTTGCAACAAATAATTAATTGGCCGTGCAAACCCTCGTCGAAGATTTTCTGCAATACCTGCGCCACGAGCGCGGGCAGTCGGACAACACGGCGAAAACTTACGCCGCGTTGCTCGGCAAATTCACTGCGTGGGCGGAGAAGGAAAAGCTGACGGATTGGAAGCAAGTTGAACTGAAGCATCTCATGACATTTCTTGCGCATGAGCGCGCGCGCAACGCCGCTGTCGGTCGTCCATCAACGCGCGAAGGCGCTGAGCCAAAACCCGCGCGGCGCATGAGCGGTGAGAGCGTGTATCTGGAAATCGCGGCGCTGCGGGCGTTTTACAAATTCGCCGAGAACGAAAAGTTTTTACCGGCGAACATTGCGGAAAACCTTTCGCTGCCGCGTCGCTGGAAACGATTGCCGAAAGCTTTATCGAACGACGAAATCAAAAAACTGCTCGCGCCGGAAAATCCGGAAACGCCGGAAAGTTTGTGCGACCAGGCGATTTTAGAACTGGCTTACGCTTCCGGCTTGCGCTTGTCGGAATTGAAAAATCTGCGATTGGAGCAACTGCATCTCGATGCTGGATTCATCAACGTCATCGGCAAGGGCAACAAGGAACGCGTTGTGCCGGTGGGGCGGACGGCGGTGGCGGCGTTGAATCGGTTTATCGAAGTTGGTCGGCCAAAACTGGTCACGCCGAAATCGCCGGCGAATGTTTTTTTGACCAAGCGCGGCACGCCGTTCGCGTCGGTCACGCTGTGGTTGCACATCAAGAATCGCGTTCGTCGCGCCGGAGTCGAACGCAACATGACACCGCACATGCTGCGGCACAGTTTCGCGACGCATCTGCTGGAGCACGGCGCGGACTTGCGGGTGATTCAGGAATTGCTCGGCCATGCGAACATCAGCACGACGGAAATTTACACACACGTCACGGGCAACCGGCTGCTGGAAATTCACCGCAAGTTTCATCCGCGCGCCTAAAATTTTTCACTCGAAATCGTAAACGAGGACTTTTTTGACGAAGGGTTTCACGCATTGCGCGATGAATTCCAAGTGCTGCGGATGGGCTTGATAATCGTCCTGCGCCTGCTTGCTGGTGAAGACGGTATTGAGCGCCACCTGATAAGTTTGGTCCACGACGGGTCGCGTGCTGCCGACCATTTTGCCGATATGAAATTGGGTCAGGCCGGGAATGGTCTTGAGAAATTTTTCGCCGCCGGCGATGACGGCGTTCGCCGCTTCGGGTTTCGTCGGGTCGGTCCAGAAAATGACAACGTGTGAAAACATGATGGTTTATTGAACAACAAAGCCAGCGGTGCGCGAAGGAAAATTTTCAAACTTTCTATCGGCGGTCGATTCCGGCTAAAATCGACTACTCTATGAGCAAAACCGCATTGTTATTCGCTGGTCAAGGCGCGCAAGTCGTCGGCATGGGCAAAGACCTCGCTGAAAAATTTCCGTCCGCCAAGGCGTGGTTCGATCGCGCCAACGCCGCACTCGGCTACGATCTCGCCAAGATTTGTTTTGAAGGACCCGAAGCCGAACTCACCAAGACCGAACACGCGCAGCCGGGAATTTTTCTCGTGAGCTGGGTCGCGTTCCAATTGCTCAAGGAACAGGTGCCGAATCTGAAATTTGAAGCCACCGCCGGTTTGTCGCTCGGCGAATTCACGGCGCTCACGGCGGCGGGCGCGATGAGCTTTGAGGACGGCCTGCGCGTGGTGCGTCAGCGCGGCAAGTTCATGCAGGAAGCGTGCGATGTGACCAAAGGCGGCATGGCCGCGATCATTGGCCTCGACGAAGCGCCGACGCGCGAAGTCTGCGCGGAAGCGGGCGTGGTGCTGGCGAATCTGAATTGCCCCGGCCAGCTGGTGATTTCCGGCGAAGCGGAAAAAATCGCGAAGGCGTGCGAACTCGCCAAGGCCAAGGGTGCCAAACGCGCGTTGCCGTTGCCGGTGGCTGGCGCGTATCACTCGCCGCTCATGGCCAGCGCGCAGCCGAAGCTCGCAGCGGAACTGGCGAAGGTGAATCTGATTTCGCCCAGCGTTCCGGTGATTTCCAACGTCACGGCGCAGGCGCACGGCGCGGACATTTCCGCGAAGCTCGTGGAGCAGGTGTGCGCGTCGGTGCTGTGGGAGACTTCCGTGCGCGCGTTGCTGGCGCAGGGTTTTACGCGGTTCATCGAACTCGGGCCGGGCACGGCCTTGAGCGGCTTCATGAAGCGCATTGATAAAACGGCGACGATGCTGAACGTCGCCGACGCGGCGAGCCTGGAAGCTGCGGTTAAAATACTTTCTGTTTAGCCACAGATTTTCACAGATGGGAAAATTGCGCTTTGAATCTGTGTTCAATCTGTGTTTCATCTGTGGCTGAAGAATAATTTATGAGTCAACTTGCTAATCAAATTGCCGTTGTCACCGGAGCGGGTCGTGGAATCGGCCGCGCCATTGCCCTGAAATTCGCCGCTGAAGGCGCGGATGTCGTCGTCGTCTCGCGCACGCAGGAAAATTCTGAGAAGGTCGCCAATGAAATCGGCGCGCTCGGCCGCAAGGCGTGGGCGTTCGCGGTGGACGTGGCGGATTCTGTCTCGGTCAGCGCCGCCGCCGAAAAAATTCTGGCCGATTGCGGCAAGGTGGACATTCTCGTGAATAACGCGGGCGTGACGCGCGACGGTCTGCTGATGCGCATGAGCGATGCGGATTGGGACACGGTGCTGAACACGAATCTCAAGGGCGCGTTTTTTTTCACGAAGGCGTTTTCGCGGACGTTCGCGAAGCAGCGTTCGGGTCGCATCATCAACATTTCGTCGGTCATTGGTTTGATCGGAAATCCGGGGCAGTGCAACTACGCGGCGAGCAAGGCGGGGTTGATTGGGTTCACGCAATCCGTCGCGCGCGAGTTGGCGGGGCGGGGCGTTACGGCGAATTGCATCGCGCCGGGCTTCATCGAGACGGATATGACTGCGGAATTAAATGCGGAATTGAAGGCGAATATTTTGAAACAGGTTCCGATGGGCAAATTCGGCGCGGCGGACGACATTGCGAACGCGGCGTTGTTTCTTGCGAGCGCCTCGGCGAGTTACGTCACGGGTCAGGTTTTGACGGTGGATGGCGGCATGGTGATGTGATTTCGATGCTTAATCTGAACCCCAATCTTAATCAATGTTTTCAACCGGATTACGATTAAGAATAAAATTAGGATTAAGAAATTTTTGGATTCAAGGCTTGACGCGCAGGGCGATTTTAAGTTAGAAAACAGGCATAATTATGTCAGACAAACCACTCGACCAACGCGTAAAAGACATCATCGTGGAACAGCTCGGCGTCAAACCCGATCAAGTCGTTCCGGCGGCCAAATTTATTGAAGACCTCGGCGCGGATTCGCTCGACACCGTTGAGCTGGTCATGGCGCTCGAAGAAGAATTCGGCATCGAAGTGCCGGATGAACAGGCCGAAAAACTCCAGAGCGTCGGCGACGTGATCAAATACGTCGAAGAAGCCCAAAAGTAATTTGAATTCCAACGGCGGGGCAGTTTAAGCTGGACACAGCTCGAACTGCCCCGTTTGATTTTGTCATGGCAAACAACTATTCCGACCGTCGCGTGGTCGTCACCGGTATGGGCGTCGTCACGCCGCTCGGTCACGATTTGGATACCTTCTGGCAAAATTTAATTACCAGCCAGTGCGGGATTGATAAAATTACGGCCTTCGACACGTCGGCCTTCGCCACGCAAATCGCGGGCGAAGTAAAAAACTTTGATCCGACACCCGCGTTTCCGTCGCCGAAAGAAATTCGTCGCACGGATCGCTACTCGCAATTTGGCATTTACGCCGGTTGGAGCGCGCTGAAAGATTCCGGCCTCGAACTCGACAAAGAAAATCTCGACGAAATCGGCGTGTTCCTCGGTTCGGGCATCGGCGGTCTCGCCACGACGAGCGAGCAACATAAAATTTTGCTCGAACGCGGTCCCAGTCGGATGTCGCCCTTCACGATTCCGATGCTCATCGGCAACATGGCGTCCGGCCTTATCTCGATGTATTTCAATTTGCGCGGACCAAACTTCGCGACCTGCTCCGCGTGCGCGACGGCGAATCACGCCATCGGCGAAGCCTGGCGCACGATTAAAGCTGGCGACGCATCCGTAATGTTTGCGGGCGGTTCGGAAGCGGCGGTCATTCCCATCGGCATCGGCGGATTTTGCGCCATGCGCGCCATGAGCACGCGCAATGACGACCCGAAAACGGCGTCGCGTCCGTTTGACAAAGACCGCGACGGCTTTGTCATGGGCGAAGGCGCGGGCGTTCTCGTTTTGGAAGAATTGGAACACGCCAAAAAACGCGGCGCGCGGATTTACTGCGAAATTTCCGGCTACGGCAACACCGCCGACGCGCATCATCTCACCTCGCCATCACCCGGCGGCGAAGGCGCGGCGCGCAGTATGAAGATGGCGCTCCGCACGTCCGGCCTGAATCCGACCGACATCACTTACATCAATGCCCACGGCACCTCCACGCCGCAGGGCGACATCGCCGAGACGCAGGCCATCAAATCCGTTTTCGGCGACCACGCGAAGAAACTCGTCGTGAGTTCCACCAAAGGCGCGACCGGCCACATGCTCGGCGCCGCTGGCGCGGTGGAAACCGCCGCGTGCGTTCTTGCCATAAAGAACAGCATCGTCCCGCCGACCATCAACCTGCAAAATCCCGACCCCGAGTGCGATTTGGATTACGTCCCGAACACCGCGCGCGAAATGTCCGTGAACGCCATCGTCAACAACTCCTTCGGTTTCGGCGGCCACAACTCGACCATCGCGGCGAAGAAGTTCGTGGGGTGAAATTTGGAAACAAAAATTGAATACCAATTGTCGCCCGATCTGGCAGAAAAAATTGCCCTTGAGTTTGCGACGTTGCGTCTTCAAGTGCTGCGCGGAAGGCAATGGAAAATGCCTCTAAGTTTAGGTTTATGTTTTGCTGTTCTTGGTTTTGCAGGTTGTAGCCCAAGCGATATTACGAACAGCCATGTGTCGCAACTTTTTGCCGTAATGGGAGCAGCCATAGGTTTTGGATTGGGGTTTGGAGGCGCTTGTTTGGGACAAGCTTCTGCCCGCATAAAAATCACAGATAAAGTAAAACAACAGACACGCGCAATTCAGGAAAAGCTTGGCCAATCAAGAACCGCTTCATGGGATAAAGATTTTCTAACAATCTCGTCTCCAGCATCACAAAATAAGTTTAAGTGGCAGATTTTTGATAAAATAGTAAATGGGGAATTTGCTATTCATGGAATTGTTGGCGACCAAGCTTTTTTTGGAATTCCAAAATCAGCTTTGCCTTCCAATATAATTGCTGAAGAATTGGTTGAGGTTTGGCAGAGCTACACAAGCAAGCCACCAAAACTATCTTGAACTTTCTTTCTTTAATTGAGTTGAAGCGCGAAGGGAAAATTCTCGCGCCGGAACAGATTCAAGAATTTATCCGCGAATTCACCGCCGGAAAAATTCCTGATTACCAGATGGCCGCGCTGCTCATGGCCATTTATTTTCGCGGCCTCGACACCGCCGAAACTACCGCGCTCACGCTCGCCATGCGCGATTCCGGCGACGTGCTGAAATTTCCCAAAGACAAACGCCCGCTCGTGGATAAACATTCCACCGGCGGCATCGGCGACAAAGTCTCGCTTCCGCTCGCGCCGCTGCTCGCGTGCCTCGGCTTCCGCGTGCCGATGATTTCCGGTCGCGGCCTCGGCATCACCGGCGGCACGCTGGACAAATTAGATTCCATTCCCGGTTTCAAAACGCTTTTGCCCGCCTCGCAAATCATCAAGCAGGTTCAAAAAGTCGGTTGCGTCATCTGCGGCCAGACAGACAAAATGGTTCCCGCCGACAAAAAAATTTACGCGCTTCGCGATGCCAGCGGCACCGTGCCGAGCATTCCTTTAATCGTCGCATCAATTCTTTCCAAAAAGTTGGCGGAAAATTTAGATGCGCTCATTTTGGATGTGAAATTCGGTCGCGCCGCGTTCATGCAGACCAAAGTTGAGGCCCGCAAACTGGCGAAGGAAATGATTGCTCTAGGCCACGAATGCGGCATGAACACGCGCGCCATTTTGACGGACATGAACACGCCGCTCGGTCGTGCTGCTGGCAATTGGCTGGAAGTAAAAGAGAGTGTTGATTGCCTTGAAAACAAAGGCCCGAATGATTTGCGCGAACTTGTTATCGATTCTGCTGCGCATCTGCTCGTCCAGACGCGCAAAGCAAAATCGCTCGCCGCTGGGTGCGTGATGGCGGAAGCGTGTTTGAACTCCGGCAAGCCGCGCGCAAAATGGAACGAGATGATTGTCGCGCAAGGCGCGGACTTGAAAGCGTTCAACAAGAAACTCGCGCTCGATTCTACCGCGAAGGTTGTCGTGGAATTGAAGACGCAAAAATCCGGCTACGTTTCCAAATGCGATGCGCGCGTCATTGGGGAAGTGATTCGCGACCTCGGCGGCGGGCGGCTCGCGAAAGATTCGCAAATCAATTACGACGTCGGCGTGGATCGCATCGCCAAGCCCGGTGAACGCTTGGAAAAATCTGGAACGCTTTGCCGCATTCACGCAACGAACGCAAATCAGGTGGAAGCAGCCGTCGCCCAACTGCAAACGGCCTTTGAAATTTCCACAAAGCGCCCGAAGAAAACTCCGCTGGTTGTCGAAATTATTTCGCGCTAGGCGATTTGTTCCCAGATTTTGATTTCGGGAAACGCCACGCAAAGTTCATCCACACGCGGCAACAGCGCAGCGATGTGCGGTGTTTTCAAATGCGCGTCGAGGTGCGCCTTGCTGGTCCAATTTTCGTGGAACAGAAATTTCGCCGGGTCTTCGGGCAGCGCGTGTAAATCGTAATTGATACAACCCGCTTCCTTGCGCGTCGGCGCAACCAAGCTGATCAAAGCGTTTTTCAATTCCGTTTCCTTGCCCGGACGAGCCTGAAATGTGGCGACGACGGTGATGTGTTTTGCGCTCATAAAATTAATTCAATGATTCCAAAATTTTCTCTGCCGCGAGCCGGGGATTTTCCGCCGCGTAAATCGGGCGACCAATGACCAGCCAACTGGCGCCGGCTTGAATGGCTTCGCGTGGCGTTAGTGTGCGTTTTTGATCGTCGGCTTTTTCCGCACCAGTGCGAATGCCGGGCGTGACGAGCTGGATTTCCGGTGGCAGAATTTGTCGCAGGTCCGCGATTTCCAGCGGCGAGCAAACGAGTCCGCGCAATCCGGATTTCACCGCCAGCGTCGCGAGCCGTTCGACTTGTTGGCCGACGTTTGTTTGACAGCCGATTTCCGCGAGCGTGTTCGCGTCTGAACTCGTCAGCACCGTGACGCCGAGCACGAGTGGCGCGGCCAAGCCAAGTGATTTGGCAGTGTCTTGCGCCGATTTTTCCGCTGCGCGCATCATCTCGCCGCCGCCGCTGGTGTGAATCGTCAGCATCTGCACATCGAGTCGCGTGGCGGCGGCAACGGCCTTGGCGACGGTGTTCGGGATGTCGTGAAATTTCAAATCAAGAAACACGCTCGCACCGGTTGCGCGCACGCGGCGCACGATGTCTGGTCCGGCGGAAACAAACAATTCCTTGCCGATCTTGAACGCGCCGACGGCGGGCGCAACGAGTTCCGCGAGTTTCAATGCCTGTTCTGCTGACGGCACGTCGAGCGCGACGATAATGGGATTTTTGTTAGCCACAGATGACACAGATAAACACAGTTTCGCGAAAAGTGCATCCGCGAATTTTGACTTGGCCGCAGATTTTTCCTAACCTGTGACTATGAAGATTGTCCGCTACACCGACAAGGATTTTGCCGCCAAGCTGCGCGCTGTCGCCGCTGACTCGAGTTTGTTTGACGCGGAAATTGAAGCGCGCACCAAAGCGATTTTGCACGACGTGTTTGTGCGCGGCGACGACGCGGTGTTGGAATTCACGGAAAAATTCGATGGCGCAAAACTTACCGCCGAACAACTCGCGGTGACGCAGGTGGAAATTTTCAACGCCTCGCTCACGGCTGATGAATCGCTGCGCGCGGCGGTGGCGGAAGCGGAAAACAACATCGCGCTGTTCGCCAAAAAATCCAAGCGCAAAGATTGGTCGGGCAAAAATTCGCATGGCGCGAGCGTGGGCGAAAAGTTTGATCCGTTCACGCGCGTTGGCGTTTACATTCCCGGCGGCACCGCGCCGCTCGTTTCCACCGCGCTGATGACCATCACGCTGGCGCGCGTCGCAGGCTGCAAGGAAATCGTCGTGACGACGCCGTGCGGCAAGGATGGCTCCATCAATCCGGCGATCTTGTTTGCCGCGCGGGCGGCGGGGGCGACGGAGATTTATCGTGTCGGCGGCGCGCAGGCGATTGCGGCGCTGGCATACGGCACGAAGACGATTCGCCGCGTCCAGAAAATTTTTGGTCCAGGCAACGCCTACGTCAGCATGGCCAAACGCTTGCTCGTCGGCCGCGTGGCGATTGATTTGCTTGCCGGGCCGAGCGATTTGCTCGTCATCGCCGACGACACGGCGAATCCCAAGTTCGCCGCCGCCGACATGCTCGCGCAGGCGGAGCATGGTTCCGGCCACGAACGCGTCTGGCTCGTGACGACCTCCGCGAAAATTCTTCGCGCGGTAGAAAAAGAAATTTCCCAGCAGTTGCCCAAATTGCCGCGCCGCGAATTCATCAAGCGAGTGCTCGATCGTAACACTTGGTTGATTCAGGCGGCGAACGTCGCTGACGCCGTGGCATTGGCTAATCAACTCGCGCCGGAGCATTGCGAAGTCATCACGCGCGACGCGCGGCGCGTGAGCGGCGGTATCGTGACGGCGGGCGCAATTTTTCTTGGCAACTGGTCGCCGACGGTGCTGGGCGATTACATCGCCGGACCGAGCCACGTTCTGCCAACTGATGGTGCAGGTGCTTCGTTTGCTGGTCTCACAGTGGATCAATTCCAACGCCGCACGAGCGTGGTGGAATACAACCGCGCGTCGCTTAAAAAGGCCCTGAAGTCGGTGAAAAAATTTGCAGAGCTCGAAGGTCTTGGCGCGCACGGCAGAAGTGCGGAGATTCGGAAATAATCTCGAACAAAAATTGCGCGAACCTTTCGATACTTGCAAATCGGCGATGACAAACCTAGATTCAAGCCATGAGTAAAATGGAAATTCTGGCGGAATTGCCAAAACTCGAACTGGCGGATCGTCGCGAAATCTTTGATCGCATTTGTGAGATTGAAGAACGCGATTTGATCACCGGCGGCGCGACGGATGAGGAAAAAAAACTGCTCGACCGCGAACTGGCGGAATACCAGCAGAACCCCGAAGCGGGTTCGAGTTGGAATGAAGTTGAAGCGAGACTTCGCAAATCATCCCGTGCGTGAATTGGCGCGTCATCATTCGTCCCAATGCGGAAGCGGATTTAGCGGAAGCGCGGTCATGGTATGAATCTCAACGCACGGGTTTGGGTGATGAATTGCTGGATGAAATTCGCCACGCGGTGAGTTTACTGGCGGACGACCCCGAACGACGGCCATTTTATTACCGCGATTTTCGCCGGTTGCTCACGCGCCGTTTTCCCTACAAACTTTTCTACCGCATCGAAGGCGACCGCGTCATCGTTTTTCGCATTCTGCACGCGAAACGGAAACATCAGCGCGAACTTTGAATTTCGCGTCCGGGCGGTTGACCTTGACGACGGCAGTGGGACGTTTATTTTCAGCGTATGAGAAAGATTTCGTTTTGGATTTTTATTTTGATTTGCACCGTCACGCTCGCTCGCGCGCAGGACGCGGCCACGCAACAGCAGCTAGACAAGATGTTCGGACAGATTCAGGACATCCAGGCGGCGCAGGAGTTACAGAGCAAACGGCTCGCGGCGCTGGAAAAGCAAATCAGTGATTTGTCCGACAAGATCAACGCCGCGCCGACCACCGAAAGCGCGAGCCGCGAAGATTTGAAAGCGCTCGCGACGCAGGTGCAGGAGATTGACAAGAAGCGCCAAGACGACCGCGATTTGATTTTGAAGCAGATTAAGAGTCTGGGCGAAGTGAGCGGCAGTGCTGCGCCAAGCCGCAAATCCAAGCCCGCGCCGGACACGACGGCGGCGGGCGGAGATAATTCCACTGCGCCGGCGGTGGCGCAGAAAGGCTACGAACACGTTGTGGAATCAGGCGAAACACTTTCGGCCATCGCCAAGGCGTATCGCGCGCAGGGCGTGCATGTGACGACGGCACAAATCATCGCGGCGAACCCGAAGCTGAATCCGAACGCGCTGATTGCGGGGAAAAAGATTTTTATTCCGGACGCGAATGCGAAGTGAAAATGTGGCGTAATTTACAGATTCTTATTTCGCTGTTGCTGGTGGTTTCCGGCACGTTTGTTTCCGCTTTTAGCGCAGGTCATTTGTCAGTCAGAACAGACTGCGACGAGCGATATAAGGCGTTCGTTCAGTCACCAGAGATGATTGCTTTCTTTGCGGAGAAGGGCTTGGCTGATTATTACCAAAGTAATTTTCCATCCTTTCGTCCCAGTGGCCGGATGTATAGCGGTTCAAATGAGTCAGGATTATTTATAGTCGGCGGAGCTGCGGTGGCACTTTTTGGTATCGCCGGCATATTGGATTCTTTACGTCGCAAAAAATATGACTTGTTGGCGCGGAGAAAAACTTCAACCGCGCGCAATCAGGATAAAAATTCCAATCGCCAGCGCGATGCGATACCAGCCGAAGGCGCTGAACGTGTGTGTTTGCACGTAGCGCAGCAGCCATTTCACGGCGATGAAGGAGACAATCGCCGCGACGACGGTGGCGAGCAAAACTAAATCCCAATTTTCATGCGGCGCAAGCGGATCGGGATGATGGATGGTCTTGAAAATTTTGTATCCACCCGCTGCGAGCATCGTCGGAATGCCGACGAGAAAAGAAAATTCCGTGGCGGCAGGACGACTCAATCCGAGCAATAACGACAGCATAATCGTCGTGCCGGAGCGTGAGGAGCCGGGGAAAATCGCCGCGACCAGTTGGCCGAGGCCGACGGCGAGGACGATGGCCCAAGTGATTTCAGTGCCCAGTTTTTTACCGCGCAGAAAAAATTCCACGACGAGAAAAATAATGCCGCCGAGCAGCAGCGCCCACGCGACGGGCGCGAGTTGTTCCGGCAATTTTATTTTGAAGTGGTCAATGACGAGTCCGCCGGCGGCGGTGATGCCGAACGCGACGAGGATTTTTAGCAGGTAGCTTTGCGTTTCCTTTTCGCCAATTTCAAAAACAAATTTGTAAAGACGTTGCGGGAACAGCGGCAGCACGGCGATGACGGCGCCGCATTGGATGACGACGTTGAAGAGGTCGCTCTGGTGCGAGTGGAGAAATTTCTCAGCGATGAGCAGATGGCCGGTTGAGGAAACCGGCAGGAATTCGGTGATACCTTCGACGATTCCCAAGATGAGGACGATGAGCCAGTCGGACATAAATTTATTTGTTCGCGCCCCAGAATGATTTCGCTTCTTCCGACCGTTGCTTGACTTTGAGTTGTCCTAAAATCGCGTGCCAGCCGATGTAAATTTTGTGCCATTGCGCTTCGAGGCCGCGCAGCGCGCCTTCGCTCATCTCGCTCAAATAACGCAATGACGGCGCGTTGGTGATGAGACCGTGGATTTCGTCGCGCGTGGGCGACTGGACTTCGATGGTGGCAAAAATCAATTCCAGTTCCTGCACGATGATGCTTTTGATTTCGAGAAAATGGTTGTCGTCCGCCGGGCCGAATTTTTTGGCGCGCGCGATGGAGATAAAGTGATTGAACTGTTTCCAGCATTCGATGTGCGTCTCGATTTGCGTGACGAGCTGGTTGATGTCTTTGGGAGTCATGGGCGTGAACGGGTTGGCGTTGGCAACAACGCGGTTTGGGGGAACAGAAAAATGATTGCGCCGCCGCGCAGTTCACGGGCGGTGATGTGCAGGCTGCCGAATTGCAGGCTGATTTCAGCCAGCGGCATTTGCGCGGTGCGCGCTTCAATGAAGAGCTGCACCACATCGCGACCGATGTCGCGCAGGAAATTTTTCGGATACGCAGACGACACGGTGGAGGTGATGATATGACCGTTGCGATCCACCGTGATGGTGCCGGTGGGCAACTGCTGCACGCCTGCGCGGCCGCGAAAAAATCGTTTTAGGAATCCCATGACGCAACGAGCTTTCGGCTCTTTTCCAACAAGTTTCCGGTGGCCTCGACCGGCCAGCCGACGAGGAATAAACGTTCCTCGCGTTCCAATACCAGCACTTGACGTTCCATGTTTTGGCCGGTCACTTGCAGGATCGGTCCGGCTTCGAGGCGTTCGCCCAAACGCCGCGCGATGGTGGCGGCGTGGCGCGTCCATTGGACGAGCGAAGTGACCATCTGCGTGCCAAGCGCTTCGGGTTCGCCCATGCCTTCGGGCGGAATCGCGATGACGAAGTCGGCGCCTTCGCGTGTGAGCAAAGAGAGTTTCCAGACCGTTTTGCGATGCGCAGCGTCTTCCGCGGCTTCGGGCGTAGCGGGAGCGCTGGCAGCTTCGTCCATGTCCTGCGCGCTTTCGAGCAACAGGGCGTTGACGGGTTTGGTGATGAAGCGCTCGTGATTGGGCTCGGCTGGAAGATTTTCGAACGTGCCAGATTTCCACGAAAGAATTCGCCGGAACGCCACTTCGCCGCGCGCGCCTTCGGCCTCGGCATCAATCAATTCACCGTCTTGAATCCATAATTTCGCCACGAGCGGACCGCGAGTGATCCGCAAAACGGATGAGCTGCGCGAAAGACATTCCATCTGGATGATGTCCATCAAACTTTTGCTCTGAATACCGCGAAAGCCCGGTTCGTCGTCGCGACCAAGTAAGGATTCGAGACACTCGATGAACAATTTTGAGTTGCGCTGCATCTCCATTTTCAGCCAGAACAAATCCACGCCGAGCGCGTAGGCGCGGGAGCGGAATTCTTCATCTTCGAGTGCGCTCAAAACGACCGTGCGGAGCTCGGGATAACGGCGGCGCACGATGGCAAGAATCTGCAAACCGTCAATGCGCGGCATTTTCAAATCGCAAATCAGCAAGCGCACCGGCTCAGATTCGAGCAATGAAAGTGCGCGTTTGCCGTTGTTGGCGGTCAGAATTTCTGGATGGCTGGGCAGGGCGGAGAGCATTTCCCGGCTCAAAGTGAGCCAGTCATTATCGTCATCCAGAATTAAAATTTTATGTCGTTTTTCCATTATCAGCCCGCGCTACGGCTAACCGCACGGCGGATGAAACTCAAGTGTTAAACTGCGGCAGGCGAATCATAAGCAATCGCCGTTCCGTCCAGCCAGATGATTTTTGGACGCAAATTTGGACAATCAGGCGGCTGTCAGTCTCGTCGTGAGACAGAAACGGGAAAAATTCAGCTTGCACGTCCGTGGCTTGAATTTTGCTTAAAGATTACTTACCTGTCGTCAATGCGTGGGCCAACTCAGAAAGAACGTCATGTCAAACATGGTTAAATCAAAATTTGCCGGGTTGCTGCGCGGAATTCTGCGGCACATGGATGCCCCCGCGGCTGCACCCGCGCTTGCGCCGCGTCCGGTTGCTGCGTCCGCGCCCATTGCGTCGGTCACGCCGATGCCCGCCGCGCCCGCACCGCGCCCGCCGGTTTTGGTGACCAGCACGCCGCCGAACGAAAATGAAATTGCTATTCCGCTGACGCCGATCATTGCCGGATTGCCAATGGAATTGCGCGGAAAAATCATGGTAGTGCCGCCGCCCGGTCAGGCGATTAATTTGCCGGTTGAGACCGTCGTATCCCAACTCCCGTTCGGAGCGGTAAAAATTTCCTTTGGCGAACTGCGTCAACTTGCGCCCGATTTTTTTGCCAATTCCGGCGGTGCGCTCGATAGCAAAATAATTAATTTGCCGTTGAATGAAATTTTGCCGCGCTTGAATCCGGCATTGCTCGCGCGTCGCGCTGGGCCGAAAGTGGAAGTGGCTGAAGATGTCAACGGTCCGTTCGGCGGTCGTGGTGCGGGCGTTGCTTTCACCACGCAACCGCTCAAAGCGCCGCCCGCGCCACCGGCGCCGATTCCCGCACCGGAACCAGCTGCCGCATTTGCGCCACCGCCGTTACGCATGAACCAGCCGGTGACGCCGCCGAAGCCGGTTGCGCCGATTCCGTTCACGCCGCCACCGATTCAACGCGTGGTTCCGCCCGCGCCACCAGTGCAACCGGTTCATCCGGTCGTGCCGGTAGCTCCGCCAATTTCAGCTGCGCCCGTTCCCGCGTCCGCGCCCGCCGCGCCGCGTTCGGAACCCGCGCAGCCGACGATTTTTGCTTCGCTCTGGGATTTGGCGGAACACTGGCCGGAGGAATTGAAGAACGAAATCTCCAATACTGCATTGGCGAATGTCAGCGTGCCGCTCGCGGGTAATTTGGTGGAAGCGGGGTTGAAACGTGGTCGCGTAACGATGTCCTGGAAACAATTGCGCGTGCTTGCGAAACCCAGTTCTTCGCCTTCGCCCAATGATTTGTTGGAATTGGATTTGCCGCTGAAAGTTATCGCGCCGATGTTTTTTGCCGCGCAGAAAAATTTGGCGGGCGCGCGCGTCAAGACGACGGTTGCGGCAGAAATCCCTAATTTATTTTTTGGTTTTCCTCAAGCCGCGCCGGAACCGACGCCGGCCGTTGAAAAAAAATCTGCGGATTCGAATTTTTTTGTCCGCGCCGATCTTGGTGCAACGTCGAAGCCGGAAGAAAATCCTTTTCTGCCGCCGCCAGTTCCGCAGACCGATTTCACACATCGCCACGCGCCGCCGCGCGACGTGGTCAACCGCGCCATCGCCTTGCCTGGTGTGGCTGGCGCGCTGGTGACGTTGCCGGATGGTTTGCGCGTAGCGAGCGAAGTGCCAGCGGAATTTAACGCAGATACGCTCGCGGCGTTCATCCCGCAAATGTTTGAGCGGATGAATCAGAGTGCGAAAGAATTGCGGATGGGCGCGCTGAACAATGTCAGTTTCACGGTTGGCAACGTGCCGTGGCGCATCATCCGCGTGAATTCGGTTTATCTGGCGGCGTTTGGCCGCGCAGGCGAATCATTGCCGGCGGCGCAACTCGCGGCGTTGGCTGGAGAATTGGATCGCAAACAGACGCAATAATTTTATGGCCATCATCAATCAAGCAACGAAGGAGTTGCAGGTAAAAATTGTTTATTACGGCCCGGCGATGGGCGGCAAGACGACGAATCTTGTGCAAGTGCACGACCACGTGCAGACGACGGCGGGCAACAAAGGCAAGCTCGTGTCGCTCGCGACAAGTTCTGACCGCACGTTGTTCTTCGATTTTTTGCCGATTGAAGCGATGACGATTAAAGGCTTCAAAACCAAGTTCCAACTTTACACCGTGCCCGGTCAGGTGATTTACAACACGACGCGGCAATTAGTTTTGCGCGGTGTGGACGGCATCGTTTTTGTCGCCGATTCGCAATACGAAAAAATGCCGGAGAATGTGGAGAGCTTTCAGAACTTGGTGGAAAATTTAAATTCGCTGAAGTTTAACCTCGCGGATATTCCCTATGTTTTGCAATACAACAAGCGTGATTTGCCGAACGCCGCACCGACGGAATACCTCGACTACCTGCTCAACAATCGCGACGTGCAAGTGCCGTCGTTCACGGCTTCAGCGCACAAATGCGAAGGCGTGTTTGAAACGCTGAATATGATTACGCGGATGCTGCTCCAGAAGTATCTCAACCAAGGCACGCCGCCCCACATCAATTAAATGGCCACGCTGCCACAACTCATCGAGGAAGATATTCAGCAGCTCGACGAGACGCTGCGCAATTTTAATGCGCAGACCGACGCGACGACCTCGCTGATCATTGACAAGGGCGGCTTCCTCATCGCGCACGCCGGCGATGACCAGCAATTTGACCTGACAACCATCGGCGCGTTGGCCTCCGGCGCATTCATGGCGAACCAGACGATTGCCGGATTGGTCAATGAAAAAAATTTCAACAGCATCTACCAGCAGGGCGAAAAGTTTTCCATGTTCGTCATCAATGTGGATGAACATTGTCTACTCGCGGTCATTTTCCAATCGCAATCCGGCGTGGGCGTGGTGAAATTTTATGCCGACTCTGCTGTCAAGCGCATCGCGGAACAGCTTGTGCGGGCGCAGGCTCGTGACCCGCAGGCGGGGCTCGATCTCTCGGCTCTGAACGCGACGAACCCGCAGGATTTCTTTCGCAAGAAAGACGCCTGACGCGGCTTAAACGGAAATTCAAACTTCAATCTGGTCACTTCGCGGTGCGCCCAACACGGCGTATTTTCACTGACAAGGCAGTGAAGAATTCGCAAAATCGCGCTTCACCTTTTTTATGTTACGTTAATGCCATGAGTGATGTGACCCTGATTTTGCAGGCTGTTAGCCGTGGCGAAGGGCGGACGCTCGATGAATTGCTGCCGCTCGTGTATGAAGAGTTGCGGCGGCTGGCGGCGGCGCGGATGGCGCAGGAGTCGGCCGGGCACACGTTGCAGCCGACGGCGCTGGTGCACGAGGCGTGGATCCGGTTAGTAAGCGACGGCGATCGGACTTGGAAAAACCGCGCCTATTTTTTTGGTGCAGCAGCGGAAGCGATGCGGCGCATTTTGATTGAAAACGCCCGGCGCAAATCGCGTTTGAAATATGGCGGCGGTCAGGAGCGATTGAACATTGCAGACATGGAGTTGGCGGACACGACGCCGGACGAAAAAGTTTTGTTGATCAACGATGCGTTGGAGCAATTAGAGGCGGAGCATCCTGAGCGGGCTCGCGTGGTGGTGCTGAAATATTTTGCCGGGTTAACGAATAAAGAGGTGGCCGAGATGCTGACCATCGGCGAACGCACGGTGGATCGTCATTGGGTTTGCGCAAAGGAATGGTTGTTCCGCAAAGTCCGCAATCAGTCATGAATATTTTTCTGGCGGGAATCCGACGGCAAAAGCGCATTGCTAATTGAAGCACCCATGATTGATGCGAGCACACAACGCGCGGAGGAAGTTTTTTACGCCGCACTGGAGGTAAAGGATTCCGGTGAGCGCCGCGCTTTTTTGGAGCGCGCCTGCGCGGGTGATTCGGATTTGCGCGCCATGGTGGAAACCATGTTGAATTCGCAAAAAGATGTTGAGCGCTTCTTCATGGACAGTCTGCCCGCGTTGACGCCTTCGGTGGAGGTGGTGGAATTTTTATCCAGCGAACGACCGGCTGGCCAAAATACTGATGAAGCTTTCAAGGACGCAGAATTAGGCACGCGGATTGGCCCTTACAAGTTACTTCAAAAAATTGGCGAAGGTGGTTGCGGCGTGGTTTACATGGCGGAACAGGAAGAACCGGTTCGTCGTCGTGTCGCAGTGAAAGTCATTAAGCTCGGCATGGACACGAAGAGTGTCATCGCGCGTTTTGAAGCCGAGCGGCAGGCGTTGGCGATCATGGATCATCCGAATATCGCACGCGTGCTCGATGCGGGCGCAACGGAAACGGGTCGGCCCTACTTCGTGATGGAACTGGTGCGCGGAATTAAAATCACCTCGTTCTGCGATGAAAACCGACTCGATACGCATCGGCGGTTGGATTTGTTTATCCAGACTTGCCACGCCATTCAGCACGCGCATCAAAAGGGAATTATTCATCGCGACATCAAGCCATCGAATGTTTTGGTGACGATGCTGGATGGTGTGCCGATGCCGAAGGTGATTGATTTTGGCATCGCGAAGGCGACAACCGGCGATCGGCTGACCGACAAAACCGTGTTCACCGCCTACGAACAAATGATTGGCACGCCGGCCTACATGAGTCCGGAACAAGCGGAGATGAGCGCGTTGGATGTGGATACGCGCACTGATATTTATAGTCTCGGCGTGTTGCTTTATGAATTGCTAACCGGCAAAACCCCGTTCGATCAAAAAGAACTTTTGTCGTCCGGCTTGCATGAAATGCGGCGCACTTTGCGCGAAGAAGAACCGCACCGGCCATCGACGAAACTAGATGGTTTGAAGGTGGAGGAATTGACGCAGACGGCGGTGCAACGCCGCGTGGAAGCGCCCAAATTAAAAATGTTGTTGAGCGGCGATCTGGATTGGATCGTGATGAAAGCGTTGGAGAAAGATCGCGACCGGCGTTATCAGACCGCCAACGGTCTGGGCATGGACATCCAGCGTTATCTGACGAATGAACCCGTCGTGGCGCGTCCGCCCAGTCGGCTCTACCGCCTACAAAAACTCGTGCGCCGGAATCAGGCCACCTTTGTCACCATTGGCGCGGTTAGTTTGGCGTTGATTGCCGGATTTGGCACTTCCACTTGGCTGTTTTTCAAAGAGCGCCACTTGCTACATGAGGCCGAGCGCGGTCGTGCGAATGAGGCGTTGCTGGTGAAACAAGCCGAGGTGCGTGGGAAAATTGCGCAGGCGGTTTTGTTGGTGGAACAAAATCGGTTTGAGGAAGCTGACCGTTTGGTTGGTGAAATTCCTGCTTCCGATACAGCGATGGTTGGCGAAGCGGTGTTCCGGCCATTGGGTGATTGGGCGGCACTGCAGGGACGATGGAAACGCGCCGCTGAATATTTTTCCATTCTTGCCCGTGTAGATCAGTTTGAAAAATCAGAGATTTCCACGCTCGATCACACCAAGTGCGCGGTGGCGCTGATTGAGTTGGGCGATCGCGCGGCATACGCTAATTTTTGTCGAGATTCTATCAGCCAATTTGCCGGCACCGCCGATCCAATAATCGCTGAGCGCACGGTCAAAAATAGCCTTTTATTGCAAGCCGATGCGGGGCTTTTGGCCGCGCTGACGCCACTAGCTGATGTGGCAGCAAAATCCTTTTTGGATGACAAAGCCAATGACAGTTGGATGATGCCGTGGGCTGCGTATCACTGGCTTTGATGGAATATCGGCGCGGCAATTATCCTGGAGCGATTGGTTGGTGCAACCGTTGCCTGACGTATCACAAAGATGTTCCGCCGCCGCGTTTAGCCACCGTCCATGCGATTCTTGCTCTGGCTTATCACCAGCTTGGCATACCCGCGCAGGCGCGCTCTGAATTAGCGCAGGGGCGCACGCTGATTGATAATAAATTTAATGAAGGCCTTGATGTCGGTGATGGTGGTCAAGGTTTCTGGTTTGACTGGGTTTTGGCGCGAATTCTAGAACGTGAGGCGGCGGCCAAGATAGAAAATCCTTAATTACCAAGCCAATTTTAAGCCGTCAGGCTGATGGCGCTTCAAAAGATTGCCCGCACTCCAGCGAATCAATTTTCCGGCGGGCGATCCAGACGCTTTTCTGCCTTTCACGAGGTTTCTCCTGCTGATTTTCAATCGCTTCTGCCGATTTGAAAATAAATGGCGGAAAACAAAGACGAAATGTCGCACTACTACTCGAAGCCACCAATATGTATTTAAAGCCAACAATCGCGCTGCGTGGAATAGTTGCGCCGAAACACCTATTGATTCATTTATCTGTCCGTGGTGCCACAACTTCACAACCTTTTCGCTGTCCAAGGTAAGTCTGGTTCAATATTTCCATTAAAATTATAAAAAATTTACCATACCGCGTCTCCATCCACCAATTAGTAAAGAATGCTATGAAAACCCCCAACCCCACCCAATCCCAAGTTCAGATCCGTCCGGCGCGTTTGTTTGTATCTCTCGGCGTCGCCGGGATGGCGCTGATGTCGGCGTGTCTGTTTGCGCCAACGGCGGCAAAGGCCAGCATCGTTGGGCCATACACGGCGGATGCCAATACGCTTTACCTATTTCATTTTGACGGTGCAGCAGGCACGTCGGTCATCACCAATAACGGGAGCGTTGCGCTGAATGCTTACGCGGTGTCAAATGCGGCGCCCGGCGGCACGGTAACCACCCCATCGCCGGCGAACACCGGTATTTTGGGCGCGGCCGCGTATGCTGGTTTTGGGAATGCGGCTGGGTTTCTGGCGATTAGCAATTTGATTGGTTTTGATGCCAACAATTCTGGCACCTATCAGCCGGATGTTTCCACCAACACGTTAAGTCCGGATGCTATTTTGATGAGCTCGCTGAACATTGGTAATAGCGGTCAAACGCCCTTTACTTTGGAGGCCATGATTGCACCGACAACGATTACCGCTGCCGCTGCGCAAGAAATTATTTCGGCAGATAATTCTTCTGGAACAGTCAGTGCGCGTGGATTTCAGTTTCGCATCAACACGGTTGGGCAGTTGGAATTCAACGAAATTGCCCAGGGTGTTGATCTGGTTGCGACTATTCCACTCACGGGCATTCACGCCTTTCAGCCGAACAATTGGTATCATGTGGCGGTCACTTATGATGGCACGACGGTCCGGCTCTATTGGACGAAAGTTGATCCCTCTATTTCTCAAGATAATTTGTTACTCGCGTCGGCAGCCGTTATCAACGCGACGGCAGGTGCGAGTTCTTGTGCGCTGACCATTGGCAACGAAAACCGGAATATTTCCGGCGAGCAATTTCAAGGCTCCATTGACGAAGTCCGCATCAGCAAAGTAGCGCGCAGTGCGACGCAAATGTTGTTTGGTGGTCCACTCACTTGGGTTGGCGACGGCTCGGCGAATTTGTGGACGCTCGGCACGGTTTCCAATTGGAACAATGGTGCTTCTGCGGTGGTCTTCAATTCGAACAACTCGGTTGTTTTCGATGATACCTCGGCCAACACCAATGTTAATTTAACTGGCGTGCTCTTACCCGATAGCGTCACTTTTAGTAACTCCACCAAAAATTACACTCTGGGCAGCACCGGCAGCATTGGTGGTAGTGCTTATCTGAACAAGTTCGGCACCGGCACGTTGACACTCTCCAATAACAACAACACTTACAGCGGCGCGACGACGATCAGTGCGGGTAAAGTAAACGAAGCGGCACCTTCAGTCGGGGCGGCCTCGGTTGCGACGCCGCTTTTATATTTGTCATTTGATCGGGCTTCCGGCAATGCCACTGGCGCTACGGTTATCAATGAAGGTAGCGGTGGCACGGCAATGAATGGTGTCGTCGTTGGTAGCGCAAGCATCACCAGCGGTGGTCGTCTCGGCGGCAACGCTTTGAGCATTGGTAGCGGTGCGGCGAACTCCGGTTATGTGCTCATCAATAATCCAGTCGTGGCTATGACTGGAGCAGGCAGTTGGTCAATCGGCATGTGGTTAAAGACCTCGACTGCGGGTGGCGCTTATGCGTATCAAGGCAGTGGTGGTTGGGGTTCCGGCAATATGGAATTTTATTTAAACCCTGGTAGCGCCTCGGCGGGAACTCATGCGGGCGGCGTAAGTTTTGCGCAAGGCTGGGAACAAGGCAGCACCAACATCAACGATGGCGCTTGGCACTTTGTGGTTATGACTTGCAACGGCACCACCAAGGCGATGTATGTAGACGGCAACGTTGATACGATTCAAACCAGTTGGCTCGCGGGCACGGGCGTGGGCTCGCAATTGTGGATCGGTGGTGGACCAGATGCCACCTCAGGTCAGGTTGGCTTGAACGGCTTGATTGATGAAGTTTCTGTTTATAACCGCGCCTTGAGCCAGTCCGAAGTTCAAACGCTCATGACGGCAGGCACGACGCAGGGCGCAGTCTCGCCCAACAGCGCCGTTTCTGTGGCGGCGTCTTCCACCTTGGATCTGGTTGGCAATTCGCAGGTTGTGGCCGGCTTGAGCGGCGCGGGGACGGTTGATTCTACTTTGGCAAACGGCGCGCCGATGCTTGTCGTCAATAACAACCCGGCGGCATCCGCAAATATATTTAGCGGTGTCATCACAAATTCGGCAGGTTCGCTCTCGCTGGCCAAAACCGGCGCGGGCACTTTGACGCTCAACGGCGCAACCGCCAACGGTTACAGTGGCTCAACGATTCTTAGTGGTGGTTCGCTGATTGAAGATTTTGCCAACGCCACATCCGCCAACAATCTCATCAGCACCAATTCGACGTTGGTGCTTGGCGGCGTCAGCACGTTCCAAGTCAAACAGAAGAGTGCCACGACGACATCGCAGACTTTTTCCAACACCATCATTAACCCCGGATTCTCAAAAGTTATCGGCACGCAAGTGACTTCGGGTGCTTTATCACTTTCATTGGGCCTGATGTCTCAAAATCCCGGTGGTGTGGTGGATTTTACTACCCCGACTGGTGGTTCCATCACGGTTTCAAATGCTGCCGTCAATAACATCCTCGGCGGTTGGGCGACGGTGAATGGCACGGTGGATTGGGCCACGACGAATGCCAGCGGAAATATTATTACTTACGCTGGCTATACTTCTGTTTCAGGAACCAACGCACCGAATGCGACGCTAAACTGGAAGAACACCGCCAATGCAGCTCCGAGTGCGAGCGGCACCATAAACTCTGCGAATGTGGTCGGAGGCGATTTGCAGGTTGGGACAACCACTCTGACACTTGCCAGTGGCGGTCTTATTTTGGGCAGCACAGAAAGATGGGTGACCACCGGAACAGGCGGAACACTCAAATCCGGCTTGTCCACCGGTGAATTCTATATTCATGCCAATACTTTAGCGCGTCTTAATGGCTTTCAGATTCAACCCAATATTGCTGATGGCTCGGTTCCCACAACCGTAATCAAGGACGGTCCTGGCCAGGTGCAGTTAGCAGCGCGCAACACCTACACGGGCGGCACAGTAGTAAATGCTGGCACGATGTATTTGGGGACTTCTGCAGGCAGTGGCACTGGAACAATTCGCAATACACTGACCATCAACTCTGGGGCAACAGTGCAAATGCTATGGGCCGACTGCCTTGGTTATACGGCGGGTTCGGCTGTTACCGCTATCAACATCTACGGTGGCACCTTAAATAACAGTTCTAATTCCAACAACGGCTATTTGGCGACTTTGAATCTTGCTGGCGGGACATTAAGTTCAACTGGTGGTGGTGCGTTCAACTCCACGGTGGGCATCAATTCTTTGGCCAGTCCGATTACTTCAACCATTAGCGCTCCCTTTGCCATGCGGGCGGCGGGTCTGACTATAAATGTCGCCCAAGGCACAACGCCGAGCGGCATTGACTTGGTTGATTCTGGAATCATTAGCTATGGCTCGGGTGGCAGCGGAGCTGTCACAAAAACGGGCGCGGGCACACTTTTACTTTCCGGCGCAAACTCTTTCACTGGCGGTGTAAACAATAATGCCGGGACAATCGTGATTGGTAACAATGCAGCCTTCGGCACCGCTGCTGGCACGTTGACGATGAATGGCGGCTCGGTAGTGAACAATCCGGGCAACAGCTACACGAATTCGAATAACATCAGTCTTGCCAGCGCGGGCAGCTTCGGTGTGAACACGGGCGATACGCTCTCGCTTCAAGGTGCTATCAGCAACACCAACAGCCTGACGAAAAACGGCGGCGGCATTTTGAAATTCACCAGTGCGAATACCTTCAGCGGTAACACCACGATCAACGCCGGCACGCTGGCGCTTAGCGGTGTTGGTTCAATTGCCAACTCTCCGAACATCACCATTGCGAGCGGCGCAGCGTTGGATGTTTCGGCCACGTCCACCGCTTTCAATTTTGGTGCCAGCCAAACTTTGTTCAGCAGCGGCTCAGTCGTTGGCTCGGCGACCGTGACGAACGGTTCAAAACTTTACGCAGGCACGGATGGAACTTATGCCACCGGCACCTTTGCCAACAACCTGACGCTGGCTCCGGGCGCAGCGGTTTATTTTGATTTGAGCACTTCCGCTTCTGGTGTGAATGACAAGTTCACGGTGGCGGGCAACCTGACGAACAATTTCAATTTGATTCATATCAAAGCGCCGAGCACGTCGGTCGGCTTGGATCAATCGGCGGACTATGTGCTCTTCAGCGTGGCCGGCATCATCGCGAGCAATGTCGCCTTCGCGCCGGTCTGGGATGTGACGCCGACCAACTCGACGCATTTCCGTATCGTGACAGCGGCGAATACCGTTTCACTTCACTATGACGCGAGTCTGACGGCACCGGCTGCGGTTGGTGTGGCGACGACGCCGGTGACCCGTAATCAAAACGTGAATGTCAGTGTCGCGGTCACCGTGGGAACTTATGCCATCAGCACGGTCATTGCGGACACCAGCGCGGTCGGTGGTTCATCCACCTTGACACTGTTCCCGGATGCGACGGGCACGAACTACACCAACACGGTGAATGTAAGCACCACCACGCCGGTTGGCAGCAAAACCTTTAGCGCCACGGTGACGGATTCAAATGGCTTCTTCACGGTCGCCACCATTCCGTTGACCGTCACAGTTGCCAATCAAACGTGGAATGGCGGCGGTGCGGATGACAACTGGACGAGCAATCCGAACTGGCTCAGCGGCGCCGGTCCGGCGCTCGCAGGCGATAGCGTGAGTTTTGCGGGAGCGACTCGATTGTTCCCCAATTTGAATGCAAATTTCAGCGTCACGGGCGTGACGTTTAATAGTGGCGCAAGCAGCTTCACCAACAGCTCGGCGAGCGGCAATTTCTTGACGCTGACCGGCAGCGGGGTGACGAATAATTCTGCTAATCCGCAGACGTTGAATGTGCCCATCGCCATGGCGGCGGCGCAGACGTTCAACGCCGCGTCCGGCAATTTGATTTTCAGTCAGGCCGTTACCAACGGTGGCAATCTGCTCACCGTGAGCGGCACGTCTAACGCCATCATCAGCGGAGCGATTGTCGGCGCAGGCGCGCTGACCAAGACGGGCAATGGCACGCTGACACTTTCCGGCGTGAACGCTTATACCGGAGCTACGGCAGTGAACGCGGGCAGTGTGAATTTTTCAGGCTCGCTCGGCGTCGCCCCAGCCACAGCTGCGAGCGCGCTTACCGTCAACAATAACGGTGGGAATGCGATTGTCACTGTCAGTTCACCGGCAAACATCCGGTTTAATAACAACAACCCGCTCATTGGAAATAATGCGACCGCTGTCGGCGCGCTGTTCCAGACCGGTGGCATCATCACCGGTATGAACCAGCTTCAACTCGGCGCGGTCACCGGCGGCTCGTATGGTTATTACAATCTTTCCGGCGGCACGAACACCGTCACTGAGTTTGACATCGGCGGGTTCAATGGTGCGGCCGTGGGCGTTTGCGATATGTCCGGCGGCACGCTCAACGTGACCAACTGGTTTATTCCGTCACGCGGTGTTGGTGGGACGGGCATTTTTAATATGACCGGCGGCACATTAAACTTCAGCGGCCCGGCTGCCCAGATTGCGGCAAATTGGGGTGGCGGCACGGTTGGCGTGGGAATCATCGGCATTGCCAATGGGAATTTCATCGCGCTGCCGGCGAATGTGAATTTGATGCAGACCGGTGGCAGTGGAAAATTGGGCGAAATAAATCTTCTGACCGGCGGACTGATGCAGGTCAACAGCGTCGCGCCTGGTTCCGCGACCGGCAACAGCCTCGTCAATTTCAACGGCGGCACGTTGAAGGCGAGCACGGCGACCACGAACTTCCTGACGGCCAACCTCACGACGGTCAATGTTTTTGCCAATGGCGGCACGATCAATAACAACGGCGTGAACATCACGCTTCCGAAAATTCTTTCGGCACCGACGGGCAGCGGTATTTATAGCGCACCCGTCACCGCCGGCGGTAGCGGCTATGTCACGCCGCCCGCAGTCACATTCACGGGTGATGGTGTTGGCGCTGCCGGCTACGCCACAGTTTCAGGCGGAGCGATCACTGGCATTGTCATCACCAGTCCTGGCACTGGATATTCTACAATTACCGCCGTCCTTACTGGTGGCGGCGGCAGTGGTGCGACGATTGACACAAGCACACTGACGGCTAACACGAGCGGCGGCATGACCTTCAATGGTTCCGGCACCACGACTTTGGCTAATGGCAACACTTACACCGGCACCACTTTGGTGGCGGGCGGAAAACTGAATTGGAATTATCAGACCATGGGTGTGGCCGGTGATATGATTGTCAGTAATGCGACACTGGTGTTGGATGCGACCGGCGGCAGTGCCTACACGCCTGCGAACTTGACGTTGAGTTCTAACGGGGTCGTGACCTTTGCTTATGGCACGTTGGCAAACGTCAATCCTGGCTTCACCGCCATCGCCGCCACCGGCAATCTCACTTCTTTGGGAACCAACATTATCAACATGACCGGCTCCGGATTCGTGCTCGGTCAGTTCCCGTTGATTTCCTACAACGGCACACCGTTGACGGATCAAAACTTCACCAACGATTTTAAGATAGGAACCTTGCCGCCAGGCGTTTCGGGTTACTTGAGCAATAATGCCACGGCCACGCCGCCGTCAGTTGACCTTGTCGTCACGCTCATCGGTCAAACGCTGACTTGGAATGGTAATACTGCCGGCAGCGAAACCAATTGGGATATCAATACGACCCCCAACTGGACGGGTGGCGATAATTATTATCACGAATATTCCGGCAACACCTTTGGCGACATTGTGACCTTCGACGACTCATTGACTTATCCGTATTACACCAATGTCAACCTGACCACCACGCTGCACCCGTCAACCTTGACGGTGAGTGGCACCTATCCTTACAGCCTCACTGGTTCAGGCTCGATTGCGGGCGCCGGTGCCTTGGTGATGAGCAACTCTGCCTCGTTGTTCCTGGGCACGAGCAATAGCTACACCGGCGGCACGACTATCAATGCCGGCACGGTGATTGTCACGAACGACAACGGGCTCGGTGCCAGCTCCGGCGCGCTGACGCTGAACAGTGGCACAATGCAATATGCGGCCAGCACGGCGAGCACGCGTGCAATGGCGGTTAATGCGAACTCCACAGTTGATGTCGTTGCCGGTGCGACGGTGCAATTGGGCGGTGTTCTTTCCGGCACGAGCACTTTGACCAAGACGGACAACGGCACGTTGAGTTTGACCAACGTCAATACTTACAACGCGGTGACGACTGTTGCGGGCGGCACATTGGCCGTGGCCAACGGTCTCTTCGGCAACACCGCCTATAACATTGAAATCGCTCCAGCCAGCGGCCAGGTCGCCTCGTTCAATGTTTCCAATGGTGTGGTGAATGCAAACCGCGTCATCATCGCCGGTATCTCGGCCAACAATTCTACGCCCGGCACCGGCACTGTCAATCAGAGCGGCGGCACCATTAATTCACTGCAATGGTTCACGGTCGGTTCCGGCGGCACCAGCGGCGGTGTGGGCACTTACAATATGAGTGGCGGCGTTCTCAACGTGGAAAACCAGCAGATGGAAGTCGGCAATTTTGTCGGCGCGGCGGGCACGGTCAACATGAGCGGTTCGTCGGCGATTAACATCTGGAACAATAACTTCATCGCGCTCGGGGCGAATAATAACGCTACGAGTGGCACGTTCGTTCAGAACGGTGGCACCGTCACATTCTACAGTGATGCGGGCACGACGACGGCGAGTGGCACGGGCATTCTTTATCTGGGTAAGGCGACCACTTCAACCGGCGTCTTCACTTACAATTTGAATGGCGGCACGCTGACGGCGAATCAGATTTCGCGCGGCGGCGGCACGGGCAATTTCTACTTCAACGGCGGCACGTTGAAGGCGGCCAAAGCCACCACCACCTTCATGACTGGCTTGAGCGCGGCGCTGGTTTCGACTAACGGCGCAACGATTGATGACGGCGGATTCGCCATTACCATCGGTCAGGCGTTGACGCACGATTCAACATTGGGTGCCGCGGCAGACAGCGGCTTGACCAAGAATGGTTCCGGCTCATTGACGCTGACCGGTGTGAACACTTTCACCGGCCCGATTACCAATAATGGCGGCACCCTCACGCTGAACAGTGCGAGCACTTACGCTGGCGCCGCCACCATTAATGCGGGCAGCTTGGTGATGACCACTGCTTCTCAAATCGGCGGCAACGTTACGTTTAACAACGGCACTTCGTTGAGCCTCACCCAAGTCGGCACGGCTACGAATCTCGTTGGTAATCTTAACTTGGGTAGCGCGTCGGGGACGGGAGCGACTTTGAATCTGGCGCTGGCAAATGGCAACGCATCGCCCACGTTGCTTAACTGCGGCACGTTGACTTTAACTGGCACGAACTACATTACCCTCGCTGGCGGTTTCAGTGTCGGCGTGGTTCCGTTGATTCACTACACCGGCGCAATCGCGGGATCGGGTAGTTTCAACTCGACGATCGTCGCGCCGCGCGGTGTTACCGCTGTGTTGTCTAATAGCGTCAGCACTTCGACTATCTATGCGGTGATTACCTCGACTGGTTCGGGCATCGTTTGGACTGGCACCAGCCCGATTAATCCCAATCTGTGGGACATCACCACCAGCACGAACTGGACGATTCTCGGAGCGCCCACAGCTTACCTGCAACCGGTCACGCCCGGCGACGCGGTGACCTTCAACGATTCCGGCAGCAGTTCGGTGACGTTGAACACAACGGTCAGTCCGGCCAACATGACTATTAGCAATGCCTTTTCGAGCTACACGTTCTCTGGCAGCGGCCACATCGCGGGCACGACCAGCTTGCTCAAGCAGGGTGCTGGCTCGGTCACGCTGAATATTGCGGCATCTACTTACACCGGTAACACCACCGTCAGCGCGGGCACACTCAAGATGGGTGCGGCGAACATGATTCCCGGCGGCGCGGGCAATGGTAACGTGACCAACAATGGCACAATTGACCTGAACACTTTCAGCGACACGATGAACGGTTTGTCCGGCTCCGGTATTATTGACACCGTGGCGGGCGGCACACCGACGCTGACGGTTAACAGCTCCAATACCAACAACACTACCTTCTCCGGTGCTATCAAGAATACGGCAGGCACGCTCTCGCTCGTCAAGACCGGCACCAACACGTTGACCTTGAGCGGTGCAAATACCTTCTCGGGCAACTTATTCGCAAATGCGGGAACAATCATTATTACGAATGGTGGCTCCGCGAATAACATTGGCACTTGGGTTAGCATTGGTCAGACGACGAATGACAACGCCACGCTCACCCTCAGTGGCACCGGCTCTTTGGCTACGACCTTTGACTTCAATGTCGGTGACATCGGCAATGCGATCGGCACTGTGAATGTGAAGGATAGCGCTTCATTGACCATGGCCAACTTCTTCGTCGCCTCGGCAAATAATGCTGGCTCCACTGCCAGCGGCACGGTCAATCAGACCGGCGGCACAGTCATGCAAACCAGCACAGTAGTCGGCACGTTCGCCATCGGTGGGCGCACTTCGGCGTCGGGTTCTGGCGTCTATAACTTGAGCGGCGGCACGTTGACAGCGGCAGCGGGCATCCGCGTCGGCGGCACCGGCACCGGCACGTTCAATCAAAACGGCGGGCAGGTGAATGCGATGGGCGGTGTCAACATCGCGCGCATTGCCGGTTCCACGGGCACTTACTATTTGAATGCCGGCACGCTGACGACGATTAACGTCACGTCCTCCACCGGCATCAATGCCAACCTCTACCTCAACGGCGGTCTGCTGCAGGCGACCAATCCGGCGAATCCGTTCATGTCGAACTTGACGGCTGCTACGGTCATGGTTGGCGGTGCCAAAATTGATTCTGGAACGAACAGCATTGTGATTAGTCAGCCACTATTGGATGGCGGAACCGGTGGCGGCCTGACCAAGTATGGCACGGGCACGCTCTATATGAATGGTGCGAATACTTATACCGGCAACACGATGGTTACCAATGGCACACTCGCCGGCATCGGCAGCATCGCTGGTTCGGCGGTGATTGCTCCTGCGGGCAACCTCGGTGCGGGCAATGCGGGAGCCACGGTCGGCAGCCTCACCATCAGCGGTAATCTAACCCTGCAGGGTGGTGCGACCTTGCGCATCAACAAAACCGGCGGCTCGTTAGCGAATGATCAAGTGGTCGTTAGCGGCAACACAACTTACGGCGGCACTTTGAGTGTCACCAACATCACCTCGGATGCCACAGCGCTGGTTGCAGGCGATAGCTTCCAGTTGTTCAGCACCAGCGGTTCCATTAGCGGCGCGTTTGCCGTTACCAACCTGCCGACCTTGCCGACTGGATTAGCTTGGAGTAATTCTATCAACGGCAGCATCACCGTAATTGCCACGGTTAACACCACGCCGACGAATATCACGACCAGCGTGTCCGGCAATGTGCTGACCTTGACTTGGCCGGCGGATCACACCGGCTGGCGCTTGATTGTGCAGACCAACAACCTCGCGGCGGGCATCAGTTCGGACCCGACCGACTGGATGACTGTCCCCGGTTCGCAGAGCGTCAACACGACCAACATCACGATGGATCCAGCGTTGCCCACAGAATTCTACCAGCTCGTTTATCCGTGATTACGCCAGTCTGATTGAGGCATGAATTTGTCTCGTTCAGAAACTTAAAATCAACCAGCGGGGATGTCAGCAATGACATCCCCGTTTGTTTTGAGCAATGGATTAAAAACCGCCGCGGAAAAGAAAAACTGCCGAAGTCCAAAACTAAATTTGGCGAAAGGGGTGGGATTCGGATTCAAAAACCACGTATTTACTGGGGATATTAAGGCAGTTTACTGACATTTCAAGAAATGCCTGGAACTTTTTGGCAGCCGTTGGTTTATGTTTTACTGACACTTTTAGTGACAGTTGTTTTCTGGTTTTGGGTCATCACAGGTCGGCACAATTGACTCCACTCATATAAACCGCAAAAAAATATGTCGAGAACCTGTGTCCAGGGTATTTAATCATCAAAAGGTGACCGTAATCAAACCGCTCATTCCATTACTGACTTTGCCGACATCATAATAATCTTTAGCTTAAACAAGCGCGTTTTATCAGGTTTCAATTTAGTGAGGGAGATTCCGCGCCCAACGAAACTTGCGTTCGCTCTCCGCAATGGGCTGGTCGTTGATGCTGGCGTAACGAAACTTCATGTAGCCGAGGTCGTCGAATTCCCAGTTCTCATTGCCATGTGCGCGAAACCACTGGCCGCTAGCATCGTGAAATTCATATTCAAACCGCACGGCGATGCGATTTCCCGTGAACGACCACAAGGTTTTCTTGAGCCGGTAATCCAATTCGCGCGCCCACTTGCGCCGGAGAAATTCCACCACCGCCGCGCGGCCGTTGATGAAGTCCGTGCGGTTGCGCCACTCGGTGTCCTCGGTGTAGGCAAGCGACACGCGCTCGGGATCGCGGCTGTTCCAGGCGTCTTCGGCGGCTTGCACTTTCTGGCGTGCGGTCTCTTCGGTGAACGGCGGCAATGGCGGACGCGGGTTCATGATTTAATTTCCGGTGAATTTAACGCGTCAGGTAGTGGCCAGCGATTTCAAAATCGCCGACTTCGATTGCACCCCGCGCAACGTCGTCGCTGGCTGACCGTTCTTAAAAACGATCAGCGTGGGAATCGCCGTGATGCCGAAACGCGCGGCGAGTTCCGGCGCTTCGTCAATGTTCAGCTTGGCAATGACCGTCTTGCCGTCCTGCTCGACGGCGAGTTCGTTCAGCACGGGCGCGATCATCTTGCACGGCCCGCACCATTCCGCCCAAAAATCCACGAGCACGGGTGACGCGCTGCCGGTGATGGTTGATTCAAAGTTTTCGTTGTTCAATGTCAGTGTTTTCATTTTGTTCTTTCCGGGCACAGGTGGTTTTGGCGAGCGCCTCAATGATTGGATGCGGCGTGCCCCAAAATTCTTACCTCGCAGAAACAATTCTCCGGGACGCAGCGTCCACCGCGCCCCGGAGTCGAATTCACGCCTGCGCCATGCCGCCATCCACGAGCAGTTCCGTGCCGGTGACGTAGGCAGCATCCGAGGACGCGAGATACGCCACGGCCTTGGCGATTTCCGATGCTTCTCCGAAACGCGCGAGCGGCACTTGCGCCAGAATTGCGCCGCCGAGTTCATGCACCGCCGCCTCGGGCAAACCCATCTTGCCAAAAATCGGCGTGGTGATCGGGCCGGGGCTGACGACGTTCACGCGGATTTTTTTCGGCGCGAGTTCGACGGCAAGCGTCTTAGCCAGGTTGATCAGCACGGCTTTCGTCATGGAATACACGCTCGAACCGGGCATCCCGAATGCTTGGACCCCGTTCATTAAGCCACTTGTGATGAGACAGTTTCCGGTGGTTTCGGTTTGTTGTTTTGTTTCCACTCAAGGTTCCGGTGGAAGGAGGGC
>Ga0214164_1000060_pt1 | contig 74032 bp, 82 predicted proteins | sample TroBogepilimnion_13_FD_153003 | JGI IMG/M metagenome (GOLD analysis project Ga0214164, IMG submission 153003) | Freshwater microbial communities from Trout Bog Lake, WI - Practice 03JUN2009 epilimnion v4 | ecosystem: Environmental > Aquatic > Freshwater > Lake > Epilimnion/Euphotic zone ... | reverse complement strand
TTCTTGTTTTTGTTTTTAACTGTTGGGGCCATTTTTTCAATATGGTCCTTATCTTTGTATGTTCTCATGCCTTCTTTATCCATACCGCCGGTTGCATTACCAGAGACACCCCAAGCATTTTCGCCTGGACTATCTATTGATTCCGCTTGCTTTCTAAAAGCACTAAAACTGTGTTCCCCAAGACCCATTTGAAGTCCTGAACGTGAGCTAAATGTTGGTCCCATACCGTTTCCTAATGTATTTCTACCACCAGTTACAGGATTGCCTACGCCTTTGCCTTTGAGGATCTTTTCGATGTTGGCGTCTTTGTTGAAGTTTTTGATTTTTGGGGGACCGGCGATTTTGAGCGTTGGGATTGTTTCTTCGGTGGCGGCGTATGCTCCGGCTCCTGCGCCACCGGCAATTGATAATCCGTTTGGATTTTTTCTTGGGAATGTTCCCCCTTTGATTTCGTCACTCTTTCCGATTCCGTTAGCACCCGGTCTATTGTCGGGTGTGGAACTTGTTGGGGCGAGAAGTCCTGGGTTGTATTTTCCCGTGGTTTTAAGCTGAATATTTTTACTATCAGTTCTCTTAGAGATTTCATTTAAAGTTTCCTTTGTGGCGAAGTAATTAAAAGATTCATTAATATCTAACTTGTTATGTGAATCGAGCCAATGATACGCAATTTCATTTTCAGTATACCATTCCCTATCAACAACAAATTCGAGAATCTTTTTTCTAACTTTTTTTAATTCTTCTTGTATTTTTTCAAGTTCTCCATCATTTTGAAATACAATAACTGGATACTTTTGATTGCCCCAAACGGATATAAACTTTTCTAATACAAGTTTTGATTTCTGCCATTTTTCTTGTCGGAGTGATTCGGAAATCATTCTTGTTAATTTTTCATTTCTTTCTTTACTTGCATCATTAGATACCTGAACAAAAATCGGCATTATTTGATAGCCGAGGTCTTCGAGTTGTTCTTTAATATATTCCATACGTTCATAGTCTTCAGCAGGACCGTTTATAACAAGACATTCACGATTTCTTAAGGCTTCTCTACGATGATCAGAAGACCTTTCGGATAAACGTTTCTTATCAGCCAAATAATTAAATGCCTGTACTGTGTTTAACTCTGTACAGGTTCCTTGAGCAATAGATTCACGTATGATAATGTCTTTTCCGGAACCAGGCCCGCCAGTAACAAATACCGCCTTGAAGTGTGACTTTTCGACTATACCTTTTTTGGCTTCAGAAATGGTTCTGAAAAATTCATTTAATGTTCTTTTCATTCGTCATGTACATCAAGATGTTTCCTAAGGTGATTTAACGCATGTTCATGGCTAAATGCATCTTTAACATCCGAACTTCCCGTTCTTTCTTTAAATTTATTATAAATTTCTTGATGGTGTTCCGGCTTAACGTGTTTCTTAATTAAGTCAGTAACTCCTTGAAAAGAATGAATTTTATTATGATCTGCTTTAGCGCCAAAAAGACGTTTAGAAACTTCTTTAGGATCTTTAGTCCTATCTGTTTGTTTTGATGGGGGTAGTTTATTTGCTCTTTGGCCAAGTCCATATTGTGGTGAGAAAACGTGTTTATCTCTGCCTGCGGCATTCATAAGAATTTTATGGTGAGCGCCTTTAATGCCAACTTTTCTATCTTCCCAATTTGAGCTATGTGAGAATTGATCACCCTTTGACGGCTCATCATTTTCATAGTGAGAACCTTCAAAATCAATTTGGTGCTTTGCTTTAGTTTTATTATGTTGCATAATGGCGTGCCTTTGTCCAGCACCTTTTTTTGTGCCTAATAGAGTATAAGGACCAAATTTTTTGCCAATATTTTTATCTAAATGATCGTGTAATTTATCTAAGTGCTCTTCAGGAACTTTTAAATCAATGTCACCCGGTTTTGGGTGATGTTGACCTGGTTTTGTCATTCCGTGATGAAAATCATTGTCACTAATCTTTTTATCCATTAAATGATTAGTTGAGCCTGCATATGCGGAACCAGTTTCAAGAGCTTTATGATTTTTACCAAAAAGATCGTGTCCCTCGCCATGCGATTTTCTAAATGAATCTGCAACAGCTTTAGCAACACCGTGAACATCTTTTTGAACAGCGGCACGTTTACCGTGCGGAACTTCAAGGGCTTCTGCCGCATGACCATTAGCCTTGATATTTCCGCCTTCTGTTAATATGAATTGTTTGAATGATAACATGGATACCTCTTGATTTGTAACACACTATGGTTACCGTATCCTTATTTATATATTTTTAATCGTCACGTACCGTTCCGTCTGATGCAACATGACATCTTAGCCCCAAAACACTCTTTTCTACCACTTTTTCAGGAGGTATCATTTTGTAATAGACATGTTCCAAATCTAAACCAGTAGTACAAGCTACACTAAAAGCCTCGTCATGCATTTTACAAACATCAGATATCATGGAATAGTCAAAAGACCAGATTCTAGTATCATATAACTTAATGCCTTTTCCCATCCAAGAATCAACACTTGTTTTGAACACATATTTATCTTTGATTTCAGGATTGGATGTATAATGCATAATATCAAAATTATCAGTTAATTCTGATCTACCGGTAATCTTAAAAACTCTGTTAGTCTTATAAAGTTCTAGATATTGTAGATACTGTAATGCATTTTTCATGTTATGGATTTCGGCCGGCGTCTGCATTTTATAGTTGTTAAGTTGGCCTATTAAGTCATCTTTAACAAAAATAACTTCATCACATAATTTGATAAGATTGTTTTTCCACTCTTCGGGAACTGGATTAGGGCCAGAATCTGAAAGTAAAATAAATGAATTTGCTACTTTACTTCTGATTGATTTAATTGTGTTTAATGTTTGTTCATATCTTTGTTCTTTAGAAAAAACGCCCGTATTCGGGCATAATGCAGATGTTACAATAAAGACATAACTCATGGTTTATACCATAACCAAACATCATTGGCGGTAAAATTCAAAAATTTAGTATCAATTCCAGCCTCTACAATAAACTCTTTAAGAGCTTTTGTTACTCCAGGTAAACTAAAGTCGTGTCCAGAGAATAAACCACCGGAACGAACTTTTGAATAATAGTTGCTGATATCATGTTTTGCATTTTCATATGAATGGTCTCCATCAACAAAAATAAAGTCTAAAGAACCGTCTTCAATGAGCTGAAGGCCATCTTTTGCGGTCGTGAAAAGGAATTCTACTTTATCTTCATGGCCGGACAAGTTAATATTTTCCATTGATTGTCGTTTAACATCATCAATCATTTCTTGTGTAATTGGTCTATTCCAATCTTGATATGGTAGATATGGATCCATACCATAGAGTTTTTTTATTCCAGGACATTGTTGTAGAATGTTTGCAAAATTTTCACCAGTCCAAACACCTAACTCCAATCCTACAGTACCTTCTCCCAATCTATTAATATATTCAGGTATGCCTGCACCCGAAACATATACTTTTGAAAAATCTTTCGTGCTCATAAATAATATTTCCTTTTTAATTACAATAATTTTTAAACATAACAAACGGGTTACTTTCTTCTATTCTATGAAGTTTAAATATTTCGGGTTGATACAGATTAGCCATCAACATCATTGTCTGATCATCATCAATTAAATTTGCATCAGTAAGATTTTTAAATGCCCCACCAATTAATTCTCTTAACTTAGGCCACATATTTTTACCTGCTACAATTTTAGCACCAAGAATATGTACGTCATTATTCGCAATTATGGTTTGTATTGGTTGACCATTATATGATTTATAATCAAAGAAGTGTATCTTGTCTTCTTCAAAATCAAAAGACCATTCAGTTTTACCATTTAGTGTGGATTTTTCTCGACAATATCCAAAATCCATCCATGCCACTAAATCATTTGAAGCGAAGTTTTCTTTAATTGCAAATTCGGTAAAGAATGTTTTAAGATAATTCACTAAAACATAGTCAGCAGACCAATACTCAGGATTTTTAACTTGATATGGGTTAATCATCTTTTGAAAGTTTGGATCTTTCTGAATCTTACTAATTAAATCTCTTTGTTCGTGAAATTGATTCTTAAAATCAATAGTGATAATGTGTGTAGGTGCCGTCCTCTCAGTACATCTTGATTGAATTGTTTCAACCAATTCTTGTGAAGTAAAAATAACTAACTCGTTATTAAGTGTTGCCAGATGAGAAAATCTGTCTACATAAGTGTCTGTAGTTCTTTGTAGATAGTGTGGGAGACCTTTATCAGGAGTCCAATCGCCTCGACCAATATCAAAAAATGCAGTTACAATTGAAATATTCCCCATATCTATACCTTATAAGTAAAAAATTCAGTCTCATCTTCAACATTGAGTTTTTTCAACATTTCTTTTTTCCAATCAGGTACTCTATCGTATTGGTGTACGATTGAATACGGTATTTTGGTTTTACCACTTACAATAACCGAGTCTTTATTCATTTCAGGTCTTACACAAGTTAAGAACTGACCGAATTGATCCATTTGGTCTGGTTTATTTGTTACATGCAGGTTGCAAGAAAAGCCATCATCCAAATCTGAGAAATATGTTTTACCATGGTACGGTTCTAGATTCATTATTACATTATACGCCGCTTGGTCTGCAACCCAATCTGCACGATTAGATGACATATGAAATAGCATTGCACATAAGTCTCTAATTTCGGCAGAAGTACCAGCAAGAGTTCCTACATTATAAACTTCAGAGTTTTTAATTGTATTATAAGTATAATCACTAAAACATTTGATAATGTTATCTTTGTTCCATGGCTCATTCTCAATATGTATACTTTCAGATACCGCAATATAATTTAATTTAGATTCTTCTAAACGCAGTTCTATATCTTTCATAGGATCTGTTTGAAAAATTACGTCACGCACATCTGTTGTTAAAACATATCGATAATTATTGCCTTGGCTTTTTAAATAGTCGTAGATATGTAAGAAGCGTTCCATATGGAACATCATACCATTAGGTGTATTGTTTTGCAATACGATTAAACCGGCATCTTTCAGTTTATTATTTGTTTCTTTCGATGAATTGATTGAGATGATTACTTTTGAGCCTTCAAATCCGCATTCATTTAGTGACTTAACCCAAGGTTCAACTTGTCTATAGTTATAGCCTCTAAACGCACCAATAATTAAATCTGTTTTCGCCATGGCAATTTTCCTTCATATTTGTTAATCATAACTTCATTTCCTTTTAAGAAGAACTCTCCCTGCACGGAATCTGCTCTACTTGCAACCCTATAATTTACTGTATACTCATATGTATGATCGAAATTTTTAAAGTTTTGCATCATAAACGGTGAAAGTATTCTATCTACTTCTGGTTGTTCTTGTGGGTGTCTTGCTCTACGATACCAATAAGGTGAAAACCCTAAAGCGGCCTGTTTAGGTATCATGTAACAATTCACATCAATGAAATTATCATTTATAACAGAAGTCCATTTACCGAGAGACTCACAGTCATCATTACAGATAAATCGTCCCTCTTGATCGACAATTCTACGTAGTGTATAAGCCCATTGATTACCGGCATTAATTACTTTAACAAGTTCTTCTATATGATCTTTTTCAAACCAATTATCTTGGTCTAAGAAACATAAAAAATCACCTTTTGCAATATAAGACATTGCTCCATATATTCTATGACCATTATATTGATCTTTTCCTGTTGCATAGGGCAATTTAATTAAATCGACATATGCACCTTCAAGTGCATCATCAAGAATATCGTTTTGCTCGGTTGGTCCATCAACTACAACGATATGTTGAATGTTGTCGTATGTTTGAGTTTGAACTGAGGCTATTGCCTGTTTAACGCAAGATGCACCCGTTGTCGGGGTGATAATTGTGATCAAAGGTTTCATAATATTATCTAGTTAGTTGTAGGATTCTCTTTACCTGTTCTTCAATAATTGGTTTGCGATTAGGCCAGAAGATATATTCTTTATCTCCTGTACTATGTAGCTTGTTTAAAAAAGGTATTATAATTTTTTCAAGTTCTTTTAATTTCTTTTGATAGTCTTCAACTGTCTGTGCTTTTGTATTACTTACAACTGCATCATATTCTTCTTTACTAACGGTAGAGAAACCAAAATCATCATCAGAGTCTTTATACTCTTGTAAAATTTTATCAAAATCGGATAACGGCATTTTTTTCCTTAAAAGTAATATTTATACCTTAAAACCTTCGAACTTCTTTTTAGGACTTTCTGATTTAAATGGCATACCGGAATCGATGATACCGCTTTGACCCGAATCATCAATATCGTATAGTCTCATTTTAGGTTTGTCAATACCAACAACAAATCTTTTGAATTGTGATGGATCTGTATATCGATTCTTCAATTGTTTTACCATTATCTGACCAAGACCTTCAAGTTCTTCAGAACTAATCAAAGCAAACATCATGTCAGCAGTAGCGGGCAAACCAAAACTTTCACTTGTATCTTCGAGTCCTGGGTCGGAACTTCCATAACCTGATCTTGTTGTTTGAGTCGCAGATACAATTGGAACTCCGAACTCGACTGCAAGACCTCGCAACTCTTCAGCGATGGATTTAACGTAGGTATAGGAATTAATGTTGCTACCGGCTTTAATTCTTGATGAACAGCAAATATTAAGATAATCAATATAGATAATATCAGGAACAAATGATTTTTTAAGATTAAGTTCATTCAATAAAGTCCTAAAGTGTAGTGATGATGCAGAGGCAGTTGGATATTCTTTAATGATAAGTTTACCGGTTACTTTACTTTTAAGACTTGCAACTTTTCTATCATAAGTTTCTTTTGGTAAATCTAGTAAATCATCAAGAGTAACATTCAATAAGTTTGCATCTATTCTTTCTGCAATACGTTCTTCAGCCATTTCCATAGTGATATAAAGAACATTTCTACCCATCGACATATTTCCAGCGGCACAATGACACATAAAAAGAGATTTACCCACACCAGTACCAGCAAGAGCAATGTTGAGAGTTTTAATAGGAAGACCGCCTTTTGTAATCTTGTTAAACATGTCCAAGTCAAATGGTATTCTTTCTTCTTTTCTGTGATAGAATTCATATCGTTCATCCGAGTTCTCTAAGTAATCATGCCCAATAGAATTATCAAAACTTACCGATAAGGCATCTGATAATATCTTGGGAATTGAACCTTTGTCGTTTGTTTTGTCCTTACCGTCCAATATAGAAATAGACCCCAATACTGCATTGTATATCGCCCGTTCTTGGCAAAATGATTCTGTTTTTTCAATAAGCCATTGAATCTTGGATTCTTCTCCCTTAGCCAATGCAATCTCTTGGAGATAAGACTCGGACTTTTCCACTTCAACATCCGTAAGATTTCTCCTTTCTTTGATGGCCAATCCAATTGCCTCAATCGTCGGTGTAGTATTGTATCTTGAAATAAATGCACCAAGTTCTTTGAAAATGGTTCTCTCAATCGAATCTGAGAAGTATTCATCTTTGAGGAAAGGGAGTACCTTGCGAATGTACTCTTCATTATAAATTAGGTTCCTTAATATCGTCTGTTCTAGTCTCATCAATTATTTCCTCGTCAATATTATCCGTCATTAATTCTACTAATAGGTCACCAAGATACTGTTTGAAATTAACATCATTTTGTAGTTTTTTAGGCTTCTTAACTGTTGATTCTAACACATCGAAAGCAAAATGTAAATGGGGTCCGTCTATTTCTTCCTTTATTTTTACCTTACCAAACTTAAAGACGGTGCCCTGATATTCACCTTCTAAAAGTTTGATATTGGTTAATGTATTGTCATCTTTAGAATAGATGAAACAGTAATCAATGCCTTCTATCATTCAGCACCATTAGTTGTTTCAACTTCAAAGGCTTCTTCAATATCTCCACGCATAATATTACCAGTTGATATTTGGTATTTCTTTTTGATGTAATCGGAAAAAGTTTTGTTCTTTAGAATCGGTACCCAAAACTCTTTTGTATCGGTCTCTTTAATTCGGTATTTTTTGTCTCCAACAACACCATCATTGTCAACTTTAGAATACCATCCATTAGAAGGTTTTACTACATGACCAGATTCGAGGGCAATATCAAGCAAACCAGACCACTTACTAATACCACCATCAAAAGATACGCTAACAGGTATTTTAGATTTCTCTTTAACATAACGACTCTTTTCAACATTGATAATGAAATTATAGCCTACGATTTCAGTACCTTCTTTCTCTTGTTGTCTACCAAGAATGAAGATGTTATCGGCCGAGTAATAACTTCCTGTTCCCCCACCTACAATGTCTTTAGGAAACATACCAATTTCTTTGTAAGTATGATTTACAACGATCATTGGTATATCTTTCATTGTCAAATGGGGTGTTACCATTCTAAACAATGATTTTACTGCTTTTGCTCTTGACATATCGGCAACTGTTTTACCTTCTAGTGCATCATTGACTTCTTTGATAGATGCAAGATTCCCAATTGAATCAATTACAATAATCAAATGGTCTTTGCGATCCAACTCTTTAAGTTGTTGCATCACATCAATTTTTAACTGTTCAATGTCCGTAAGTGGTGTATGTAAAACCCGATTAGTATCGATACCAAATGAATCAAAATAAGACTGAGGAGTACCAAATTCACTATCATAAAATAAGAGTGCCGAATCTTCATATTTGTCTAGGTACGATTTTGCCATCAAAAGAGAAAAAGCCGTCTTAAAGTGTTTTGATGGGCCTGCCCACATTGTAAGACCAGGTGTTAAACCACCATCAAGTGCTCCACTAAGTGCAACATTAATGATAGGTATTGCTGTCGGGATCATGTCCTTTTCTGTAAAGAACTTCGATTTTGAAAGTATCGCTGATTCTTTGATACTGCTATTTTTCTTTAGTTTTTCAAGTATACTCATAATTTACCTTTAAAATTTACCGGATGCTATATCTTTTGCTTTTTCAAATGCAAAAGGAACTGTATAATCGTATGTAGTTGTTGAAACTCCAGGAGATGTTATATTTGCTATGTTTTCTTTTTCGACTTGAACTGTTGTTTCTACTGGTTTTAAGTCTATAGGCATTTCTTTGATTTCTGGTAATGTTGGTTCCGGTTCTTCTTCAAGTTCTTTTACTTTAGAATGAATATCATCAAAACTTTTTTTAACTGCTATGTCAACGTCGCCTCGTTCTTTTATTGACTTGTTAGCGGCAATTAAAAGTAATACTGCTAAAGGATCAAAAACAATCATAATTAGCATGATTACAAGTCTGACTGCTTTATCAATTACGTCTCTATTACCAGAACCATATATTAATTCTGCAATGTATTTAATTGGACCAAAGTCTGATTCTGCCTTCTGTAACGCCACATTAAGAGGTGCTCTTTCTTCGTTAAGTGCATTAATGGATTTCTGTGACTCTTGAATCTCTTGGCTAATGCGGCTACGGTCTTTCTGTTGGGCTTTGCGAATGGCGACCGCTTTATCCGCCCCCTTTTCATCCGAGGATCGTACCAAAACCTGGTCAACACCATCATCAAGTTGTTTGAGAATCTTACGATTGCCATCTATATTCTCCTTTTCAGTTTTAATTTTTTCATCCAACATTGCAACTTTATCTGATAGTGGTGCAGTATCCGCTGAATGTTCTAAGTGTGCTTTTGACAAATATCCAAAAATTCCCATTGATGTAATGAACATCAAAATAACAACTGCTGTTATGAAAGGCGCTTTAAGACTTCTTGGTGCAGTTTCCCAGTTTCTATAAGTCCATGAAATCGTTACTAATTTAGCAACTTCAAATATTGAACCCATTATAATAATAGGCCAATACGAACCAGGAAAAATTGCAGTAAGTCCTATTACTGAATAATAAGCCGCAACACCAGATAAGCCTAATGCGGTAAGTAGTGTTAAGAAAATCATTTAAAAAATCCTTCTAGTGTATTAACTTTCTCTGCTTTCCAACCAACACAATCTAAAATTGTTTGCATTGGTGCTAAGAATGTTTTCTCGAATTGTAACTCATAATCTATATACTTGTCAAGCCCAAACTCGGTTGGAATACGATTTGGAAATGATATTACCGAATCTTTAAATGGATTGGGTTCTTTTAGGTATGTAAACTTAATCTTTTCACCTTCTTTAATTAATTCATACTTTTTGGTAAGTTTCATTTCTTTCAGATAATGATTGTATAGAATTGCACCCTTAACATGAATTGGCGTACCTTTGATGTATAACATACTACCAGAATTAGAATAGTTTCTTATACCGTTAACACCTCTAGGAAAAGAAATTTCTTCAGGGGGCATTGATTTGAATTCTCTCTTAAAGTCTTTGATAAACTTTTGAATATCTTTCTCGGTACCTTTCATTATTAATGAGATCATTTCTTTCATTTTAACTCGAATAGCGGATGGTGTGGATGATTTAATAACTTCAAGACCCATAATCTTAAGGTCTGGCTCATTATATCTAACACCTTCATTGTCATATACATTAAGAATATAACGTTTCTTAGCAGTCCACATACCTTTATCGGCAAGTGACTCTCGTTTCATTTGCATCTTTTGCTTGAATACTTGCATATAGTCGCCTAATTCTTTATAGGACTTCTCAATGTAAGGTTCAAGTTTATCATTACAAACTTTATCCATAAAGTCAATTACCTTTGTTATTGGTATAGAAACTTTACCATTAACACCATAAACTTTATTTACTAATTCACCAAGTCTTAAATAAATTGAATCCGTATCGGATGCAATTACATAATCAGTTTCGGTTTTTAACAGATTATTCATGTAATCGTTTATCTTATTTTGAATCCAACGAATACTCAATTGACCAGCCGTAGTTACACCAAGAGCCAATCTAAGGTCAAAGAACCTAAAATATTGAGAACCGAGAGCACCATATGCAGAGTTAAGACCAACTTTCTTTGCTAGTTGTAAGTTATTGAACTTGGAGATTCGTTTTTCAATTTCGTATTTGGCGCTTTCATCTGTTTCATTTTCGTAATCCTGTTTTGCTTGTAGATATAGTTTCTTAAACTTCTTTCTATCTTCATACATTTCTTCCAACATCTTAGGTAAGAAGCCTTGTTGGTCGGTTCTGAACAACTGTCCGTTAGGTGTGAGTGTACATTTCATTGGAACCAGAAATGAGGTATCAATAGATTTGCTCAACATATTATTAACATTGACTTTACCAATTTCTTGTTCAAACAATTCTATAGCCTGAAGCTCTTTTTCAAGTTCTTCAGTTGTCATATTTTTTATATCACAAAACATTATTTACACCACTTTTTTCTATTTTCAGTTCTAGTTAATATTTGTAAATTATCAGGATGATGTAAACCGCCTTTTGCAATAGGCTGTATATGGTCCACTTCGTGTCCTTTAGGACAAATCAAATAATATTCCTGCAATTTCTTCTTTTCCTTTTTACTTAATTTTGGAGTTTGATTCCGTATTCTTGCTCTGCGCCTTGCGGCAATTTCATTTCTAATTCTACGTTTATGTTCTTCACCCAAATACCTACTTTTTTGAGCACACGAATAACTACAATATTTTGAATCATATTTCTCACTTTCGGTCCGAAACTTCTGCGTTTCATATTCTTTACCACAATGCAAACAATTTAATAAAGACTTTCGTTCTTTATTCTTACATTCTAAATCAAAAGGCTTCTTAATGTCAAATTTTTTTAGGTATTTTTTTATGTTGGCATCCGAACAACCAAAGTATTCAGCTACCTCATTCCTTCTCATATTTTTGATAATGAATAGTTCAAAGAGTTTATCCTTAGTGATATTATATTTCATTGATTCTCCTAATAAGTAACCACATCTACTTATTTAGTGTTTCTCAACTTTAACTCCTCAATCAGTTTTTGTTTTCTTTCGGAAATATAACTTCTTTCCACAAGGTTTTCAGGACTTATGGAATACTGCATCATAAGGTGAGGATACAGAGAATTCAAATCGAATGACACAACATATTCATGGAAACCTACTTGCGGTTCTTTTACATAAGCACCTTCAAATGCCATGTTCTTATCTTTGACGATACGTGGCGGTACAATGATATCTTTCTCTTTTAGGTAAGAATAAGTTAATGCATCCCACATACGAGTCTGTGCAAACACATCATCGTAATTTGATTTTGTATCATATGTCAAAGAAATGGCAAGTTCAAGTAACTTCAACTTCTCTTCAAGTCTCATTACAAGACCAACGTCTTTGATGTTGTACTCTATGAATTTTTGATAGTCGAGCCTATACAATGTGTGAAGATTATCATATTCATCATATGATAACTTACCTTCACCCAATTCAACTTGAGCAATAGTTTCTAAGCGATAATTTTCTTGCGACTTACCGTTAGGAGCATACCACTTATATAAATCAATGTAATCTAAACAGGAAACTCCAAGAAGTTCATAATAAAGAACTTGTTTACCGTTAATAATAGTTTTGCGTTCTTTGATTATGTTCCATGGGGATAATTGTTTTGCGAAATCATCCCCCACAATACGCCTAAACCGATTGACGAGATAAGGCACATCAAAGTCTTTCATGTACCAGCCGGATAGAATATCTGGCGGGTCTTCAGCCCATAGCATTACGAATTTTTTGCAAAGTTCGTATTCATCTTTACACTTCACATAGATTTCGTTACCTTTAGTTTCATAGTCGCCACAACCAAACACATAAGTCTTACCATTGACCCATTGAATACAAATCGCTGTGATGGGTTCTGTCGCTTCGTATGGGTCAGGAAAGCCATTCTCTGAACCGACCTCGATATCAATTACGGCAACTCTTAACTGTTCAAAGTCATAATCAATCAGATCAGGATAATGGTCTGTGATATATGCATATTCGAAACGAGCCTGACCATATATCTTAGGCGCATTAGAAACATCTCGCCAATTGTCTAGAAAGTCTCTAGCATCACGGATAGTTTCGAATTTTCTTTGCTCTAAGTTTAGACCTTGCAGACTTTTGTATTTGGAATCTTTTTTTGTTTCAAGATATAGAGATGGCGAGTATTCAATTCTTTGTTTAACTCTTTTACCATTTCTAATACCTCGAAACATTACGTTATTGCCGATAACGTGAACGCTTGTGTAGAAGTTCATCCTAGAATAATTTCTTTCTGTTTTGGTAATACGATACCTGAACCAAATACTTGATTATAGTTGTCAATAAAATCTTGTGCTGGTGTGTATGAGTATACTATGGATGTACTTGGGATGTCAATAGTTGAATCTTTTATTTGTTCCGCATGTAGTGGAAACGGTGAAAATCCGATGTTTGGTTGTCCATCTTTACCACGAACAATTGAGATGCCTACCGGATTTTTAACTTTATAATGAGATATTGGTGACAATCTTTCTATATCACCAAGAACTTCTTCACCTGTCACTAATTTCAAAACTTGTATACTCATAATAACCTTATAATGTTGGAGCGTGGTAAGGGAATCGAACCCTTGTCTTGAGCTTGGAAGGCTCTAATTCTACCATTAAACTAACCACGCATAAATAGATAGATTGTCTATTATATATGAAATCGTCTGAACTGTCAAGCAGTTCTTGTTATCTTTACCATGAAATTTGATTATTAATGTCTGGTAATTATAACTCTTTAAATGGATCCAATAACATTATTCGCTATGGCGAATGCCGCTGTTGCGGCTGTCAAAAAAGGTTGTCAACTCTACAAAGATATCAAAGGTGCGGCAGGGAACGTAAAAGAAGTTCTTGACGATCTTGATAAGCAGTTCCACGACCACCATAAAGATAAACCTGCAACGAATGAACAACGAAAACAATTAATCGAAAAGAAAAATGAAATAATTGAGTTAAACAAAAAAGGTGGGGATACTGATGATATTTATTCTGAAATTGGTGAAAGGCTCGGTGAATTTTTTGACGCATTTTATAAATGCCAAACCGTTTTAGCTGAGGAAGAAAAGTATGCAAAAACTCATATTTATGAAGGTGACGCCAGTTTAGGTAAACGTGCGTTGCAACGAGTCTTAATGAAAAAGAAATTACAGCAAATGAGTGTTGATTTGCGTGAGCTAGTAGTTTATCAAAGTCCGCCTGAACTTGGTGCTTTGTGGACTGATGTGAATAAAATGATGGAGGAGCTTGGGGAACAAGAAAAAATTCTCATCGCTAGAAAAATGAAAATGGAAGCGGCGGATGCAAGAAGAAAGGCTATCTTTATGCAACATCTACGAGCCGATGCGTATTTTGGTGGTGTATTACTTGTTATAATATTTTCAATGAGTTGCGTTTTCGCTTATATTGCACATGATGCACAAAAAAGATATCCCAGTCTTTTTCAACACACTAATCAATATAAATTAGAGGAATTGAGAAAGAGGGAGATCTTAGAGTATATTGAAAAATCAAAGAAACCTATTTTTGAAAGCCCAAAAGAGGATTAATAGTACGCTAATTGTTATACCCAGAAAAAACACGAAGCAATAAAATAAGAATTTACCGGCGTGTTCTACTTCTTCTAAAAGTTCTAAAAGTTTTGTTGTGAGATGCATTTGATCGAGCGTTAATTTTATTGGAATATTCATAAAAATTAATCATCAAAGCAAATTAAAAAAAGTTATCAGGATATGGATGTGTTGGTTGTTGTGACTAATTCGTGAACTAATTCACCATTAGCATTAAAAATTTTCAACGTATCAGCATCTTGTGTATTTAAAAATTCCTTAGCACTTTCAAAAGAATCAAAAAAATGTGAAGAAGATTCTAAAACACCACCAACCCATTTGTGTTTTTTTACCATGTGATGTGACATTTGTTTTCCTTATTTAAAATATTTTAACCATATAGTAAGGGTCTCATCAGTATAATTTTTGAGACTCTTTCTATTTAACCATGTATTTAGACGAGGCCATGTATACGCCAATTCTAATTTTCTGGCAATATCTTTTGTGTCAGTAGGATCTGCGGCAAAAGTATTTGACATCCACGGTATTTCTAAAGACCCAACAAATGGTACTCCTTGAGATACGAAATCTGCCCCAACAATATTAAAAGTTTCCGAAAAACTTACCTGCAAACCAATATCCATTTTTGAACACAATTCGGTAAAATTATCTCTAGGAGTCCATTGATGGTTTATCAGTTGATGTCCGGTATCATTAACCTGTATAAAAAAAGATTTTAGATTATTAATCATTGGCTCACCTTTCATTTCAATACGTCCGGCATTGACATGAAATCTCAATTTCTTTTTTATTCGATTAGCAAATTGTAATGCGCCTAGTGCTTGTGATAAATGATTTTTAAGCGGTCTTATAGCACCAAAACAACCAACATCAACAAATTCTTTTTTAGTATCTAATTTTTTAATATCAAATTCTTGCGGGTAATAATTTGGTAAATATACAATCTTTTCTTCAATTTTACAAATTCTAAACCCAAAATGTTCTTTTACATACACCCTCATGTCATGTAACATTCGTGGTGCATTACATGCAATAACAACATTTTTATAGGTTGAATATTCGGCAATCCAATCCATAGCAATACCTTCACCTGCCATAAATGGTAATTCAGAATGTAATCTGATAATCCACTTAACTGAAGGATGCAACTTTTGTAGTATTGCAAACTTGGTTGGTGTTACCCAAAGAGCTTCAATAATTACATGAGTTGGTTTATATATATTGACTTCACGGTCAATACAATTATTATCTATACATACAACTAATTTTGATTGCACACCATTATTGTTCAGCATTTCATACATGAAACTTGCCGAATTGTATAAGCCGGTACTTAAACCGATATTTGAATGCGTTATACTATGATAATCTTCCCTGCGCTTGAGAAGAAACAAAACTTTTGACATTAATTGTTCACCTAAATTTAAAGTAGTTTGGATGCGGGTCCCGGAGTCGCACCAGGAACTGAGGATTATGAGTCCTCCGTAATTCTGTTTTACTAACCCGCTATATACTATATAGTCGTTTTCACTATGAAACTTTTATGAAAATTTGGAGCGGGATACGAGAATCGAACTCGTGTCCGAACCTTGGCAAGGTCCCGTTCTACCATTTAACTAATCCCGCTTATTTTTTAATACCGAAAAAATATAAATCGTGAACCTCATTGTTTACTTCAAATTTATATTCACTAAACATTTCACCTAAATTAAAGTTTTCTCTGAAGTCTTCTTCCGTTAGATTCTTATAATAATCTTTCCATCCTTCACCTTTTACAATTGTCAAAGGACTATCACTAGAGTTTTGTTTTTCCGTACCATGTTCAGGGCATCCTGTTGTCGGTACAGATATAAAATGCAAGCCACCAGATTTTAATATTCTGTGCATATCTTTAAAATTAGATACCCAATTAGGATTATGCTCAAAACAATTACAACTTCCGGTAGTATCAAATTCTATATCTTCTGCCCTGAATGTGATACCGTCATAAACAACATCAACGAGTTTTCCTTCACCAACATCATAACCAATATAGTTGCAGTTTTCAAAATAATCTCTAATAGATCCATTTATATCTAGACTACCGATTTCAAGCATTTTAATGTTTTTGAAATTATTTGGGAATTTTTCTTTGAGTCTGGTAATAAAATCTCGTTGTTCTCTATGTGACATGATGTTTTAACAGTTAAATTGATATTTATTAAGATTCGAAAACACCAACAACATGCTCTACTTTTAATGTGTATATGTCATCTTTGACTTTGATTGCACCGTTCCAATTTACTAGAATCTCTTCACCGATTGCAACTTCTTCAACATCAGGTCCTACAGCAATAACTTTTGCTCTGTCTGGTTCTGGTGAAGATTTGAGTATGATACCCGAATCAGTTTGATTGACTTTTTCAAGTCGTTGAACGATAATCTTGTCATGCAGGGGTGTGTACATAATATTCCTTTATAAAAAACTTTTCAAAAACTCTTTGTTATCTTCAATTAAACTTACTAATGCGTGTGCAGTAAAAGTTACTTGTTCTTCAGTTAACTTAAGATTATAGGTATTATCCAAAATGTGCAAAACTTCATGTATTAAAGCAATCCTTTGAGTTTGCATTGTATGCTCTGTGTTAATGCTAATTTCTTGTCTATTGAAATCTGCAAGACCAACATTACCATTCAGTTCTTCATTTGTTTTATGAATAACATCATAATAGATACCACCTATTTTCATAATTTTCCTTAACAAAGTTTGGGGAGACTAATGGGAGACGAACCCATTCTACGACTTTCACAGAGTCGGGTGCTAAACCGTTACACTATAGTCTCCATTATTTATATTTGTTCGGCCAAGATTCTTTTTAATCTGTCGGCACAAAAACTTGCGGCAGGTGCATCTGGTTTTACCATCGGAGTAATATCACATGTACCTTTGATGTACCCAATTGCTTGTTGCACAACGCAAGAAGAACCGAATTCATCCGATTTGTTTAAATCTAAATGTACTTCAACGTGACGGTCTTCTAGAACATCCGACATTTCTTGAAACAATTCAGACACTTTATATACTTCTGTCATCAAACGCATTGCTGGTTTACTTTTTTTGTGATCGTAATCTAATTCACGGTCAACAAAACCAAAAATTTTACAACCATGGCAACCATCAATGTGAACAACAACCGCAAGTGCATAGTCAGCATACCATACACCATTAATTCTAAGACGTTCCGAGTCGGCACCTAGATATACTTTTGTATCCGGTCCTTGAGCCAAAATAAAATCTTTGACTACTTTTATATCAAAATCTCTCATAAAACATCTTCCTTTAACAACAATAAATATCTAACTACTACTTATTTAAACATCATGGATTTATACAAACAACTGGGAATTTCACCAGATGCAACAAGTGAAGAAATTAAACACGCTTATCGTTTGTTAGCTCAGATACATCATCCAGATAAAGGAGGTGAAGAAGAGAAATTTAAAAAAATTAAAATGGCGTATGAGACACTAAGTGATCCTGATAAACGTGCCCATTATGATGCCACTGGTACAGTAAATCAAACTTACGATATTAATGCAGAAGTTCTTAATGAACTTGCTCAACTCACAATGCATTTTATTAATAAAATGGATCCTATTAATGATGATTTAATTATGATGATGAAAGGTGATATTATTGAGGCTATAAAAAATGTTAATAACAATATTGGCAATGTTACGAGAGATATCAAAAAATTTGAAATGATTGTAGTGCGAATCAAGTCTAGGAAAAAAGAAAATATATTGCAAAAATTCACACAGAACCATATTGACAACTTAAAAAATACCTTAAAGAATATGGAAAGAAGAATCGAAATTCTTAATCTTATGTCTGAAAATTTATTAGACTATTTTTATTCGTCTGATGCTATTGAAGCTATTCAACAGATTACCGGACTCATAGAATAATTGGCCTCCCGCCAGGGAATCGAACCCCGTCCAAGGCTTTTGGAGAACCTTGTGCTACCGGAACACTTGCGAGAGAATTACATATAGAAACACACTCGGCCAAATTTACTTTCGTACCGGATGCCTTAATGAGTGTGTTTCTATATGGTGCCCCAAGAGAGAATCGAACTCCCGTCAACGGATTACAAATCCGTTGTAATACCACTATACTATTAGGGCAATAATTTCTTTTTCAACTTCATTGCAACGTAAGTGCCGCAAAACGCACCTAATACAGATGCAATTATCATTGTATGGTCATCAATATAATTGATTGCCGCTACACTTGCGGCCAATGTTACTAAGCAACTCCAAATACTTGCAAGAAACATTTTATCTTCGTTCATTGCTTTTATAAAAAAACAATACAAGATATCTGTAATGAATACTGCTAAAAATGTAATTATGTAATTCATAATTATCCTTAATAAGGTTAATGGTGGATGTGGTTGGGATCGAACCAACTGTGGTGTAAACCGGAAGATTTACAATCTCCTGCCATACCATTACGGCGGCACATCCATTAATTGGTCTCGGTGGCAAGATTTGAACTTGCGATTTCCTGTTCCCAAAACAGGTGGAATGAACCAGACTATCCTACACCGAGTTATTTGGCTCCCTGTCTGGGTAACGATCCCAGCTAATCATTGATTAACAGTCAAGTCCGTGCACCATGCTCGAATTCCAGGGAATATACTATCTTCTTTTTTGGCGGTCCCAAGGGGATTCGAACCCCTGTTGACGGCGTGACAAGCCGCTGTAATAACCAGGCTATACTATGGGACCAAAATCATTTGTTTTGCTGACGCACTATTTGCTATACCTCAACGGAATTGGTGGCCACACTACCGTTTATTAATATAGTTACTCAGGGTTGACGTTTACCCCATGGCTTACATCAGCAAAACAAATGGTACTCGGTACCGGATTCGAACCGGTGTGAATGCCGTGAAAGGGCACTATCCTAGGCCTCTAGATGAACCGAGCATAAACTACTTCAAATTTTTAAAGAACAGACTCTAGTATAACATACTAAAAATCATTTGTCAACACTTTGTTGCAAGATTACAACAAAATAATTTTGGAGTACGTGATAGGAATCGAACCTACATAAAACAGATTTGCAATCTGCCCCCTAGCCTTTCGGGTCACACGTACACATATCTGAAAACAAAAAACCCCTAGGTGTTACGCTAGGGGTTTGTGTATAATTTCTTGGACTAAAAACTTATACAGAAACCCCTTTTTTGCAAGGCCCATGATTCATTATCGCAAATCTCTGTGCGACAATTAGTATGGTATGTCGGTTTCGTAAACATTTTTATATTTTTTTCCACTTAATTGGTATAGATACTATAGGAGTAACAGGATCTTTGAATTCTTCAAAAATATTCCATAATTGATTCTGTACAGTATATTTATATAATAACCCCACTTCAATACCAGAGGCCTCGATTTCCCATGGATGTATCCAGTAATCCATATTGTCAGAATCTACTTTTTTGCCTTTCCACAAGGTCATTTCCTCATTTAGTTCATCATTCAAATATTGTTTCACATGTACCATTTCATGTGCTAATGTTGAAAATATATTTCTCACGCCAATACCCGGATGCAATTCAATTTTGAATACTCTTGGTTGGTTTTTGCTATTGCATTCTTCAACAAAAGCAGTGCCATAATTTTCTAATTTAGCATCAAATCTTATTGTAAGATGACAATTATTTCTTATTCTTTTATTAGTAATTAATTCGGATGCAAAGTAATTTACTGCATCTTTTATAAATGGTTTAAATTCTCTATCAGGACAATTTAAGATTTTTAGATGCATTATTTCTTCCTTTAAAATTCTACAACTCTTTCCAAACTACTTGTTTTTACATAGTGTAGTTCTGTAATTTTATCTGGATGTGGCATAAATTTAGTCACAGGAGTGAACATTTCTCCATCAATTTCCTTTTCGTCCCAAGAAGAATAAGTCCAATAAATTTGGAAAATATTAGTTTTTGAACGCAATTCAATTAGTTTAGGGTTTTGAGTTTTCATAATATTTACTATTCTACAACAACATAGGGGGTCTTAAGACCCCCCATGTTATTTACCAAAATTATTTTTTATTTCGGAATCGTTCGGGATAGTTTTGCTGTTCCCACTCTTCATCAGATACTGGCCACCAATTATTCATTTTTAGTTTTGACTGAAATTTTCGTAACTAGATCTTGTGCTTTAACCATATTCTCTAGCCATATTTTAAGCATACCATTTACTAATTCCGCATCTTTAATTTCCACTTTGTCTGCTAATGTGAACTGACGTTCAAAGTTTCTTGCCGCAATTCCTTTATACAAGTATGAGTTTTCCATTTCCGGATCTTCTTTAGCATTTGCTTTAATTACTAATTTATTTCCTTCAAGAGAAACGTCTATATCAGTTTTAGCAAAACCAGCGACTGCCATTTCAATGACATACTTGTTTTCTTTAACTTGTTTGATATTGTATGGAGGATATCCTGGAATTGATTTTGATGCGACTTTGATTTGGTCAAATATGTCATTAAATCCAATTGCAAATGGATCGAAAGATTTGTGAAAGTTTTCCAATGTGTTTAATATACTTGTCATTTTTTTGCTCCTAAAAAAGCGAGTTGTTAAAATTGTCGCCCAAAATTGGCACGACACAATAATTATATCAGTATTTATATCAGAAATCAATCCTTTTGAGGTTTTTTACCGATATTATATTTCGGTACTAATTGCCAATCATTCTTTTCTTTGTGAGATAGTATTTTGACTTGCGACAAAAAGATTGGTTCTGGCGTTGCCGTTTGTTCTTTTTTGACAATCTTAATCAGACCCCAATCCTCTAATAGGTTTGCAATGGCGTTCCTACGAGATAAATCGTTTTCTGTGATATCGGTAGGCTTTCCATCAAGTGCGAACAATTCCTTGAAGTGCACTAAGTAGTAAAGACCTTTCTTGTGCAATATATGACAAGATTGGTATAATGTTCTGTCTTTTTTGGATGCTACACCGATACGAGTTAGAGTCTCTCTGACCTTGAGAAAATCATCTTTTTCATTCAAAGTCACCTCAACTAAATCGGTAATATTAATCATTTTTTCATTCCGCCTTTATCTATTCTTATTTTTATTTCAGCGATTTGCTCATCGGTAAGAATACGTAAAGCCTCTTTGGCCTTAGCATTTGAGTAGCCAAAGAACTCTTTCACTACATCAATATTCTTTTCTTTATCAGACTTTTGCCACGGTTGAAATTTCCGTTTCATGGGTCTGATGGTATTTAGAAGATACTGGTATTGCATATCCACATCAAGTTCAGGGAACTTGTTGATTTCATTGACAAACAATACACAATCGCTGTGATAAGACAAGGAACGGTTGATGATAAATGACTTATAATCCTTACGGTCTACTTCGTCATTTATTACACATTTCTTAGTTTGGAGTATGGAGGGTATAATCTCCTTAAACATGTCCGGCATTTCAAAACCTCATAATATATTTTTTATTTTCAACAAATGTAATCTTCAGACTGAATTCTTTTTTGATTTGTCCTTTATAAATTGAACTAAATTTTTTGCTCTTTTAGACTCAGCATCTTCAGTTTGTAGGTTAAACAATGCTGCCATATTAGTGTTCAAATGAACATTTCGTACTATAGCGTCTTGCTTTGAGAACCATTCTTTTGCAACTTTTTCCCAACCACCACCAAGTTGTTTAAACTTCTTATCTTTTAAATGTTGTTCTAAGCAATACAATATATGAGAAATTCTCTTTTTTATTGTTTCGCCTTTGTTCCATTCACCGGAAGTTTTTGGAATTTCTTTGTTTGTTTCAAGTTCTTTGATAGCAAAAGTAATACCGTCTGTTACGCCTTTTACACAAACACCGGAATTCCCAAGAGTGATATCTGTAAAAAACTGATCTACTTTGTCTCTCTTGTCGGTATTTGCATATGTTCTATATGCCATTAGAGCGGCGGCTAGAAGACCATGGTCACCTTCCCAAACCTTCTTCTTAATGGATATAATATTGTCAACAATCGCAAATTCATTGATAAATTCAACAATTGCATCTCTTAATGTATGATCCTTGTTTAATGGTTTTTTTATTTCAAAGTAAATATCATTAACGACTTTAAGAGCAGATATAAATTTACCATTTTTAATTTTACTACTCTTTGCTTCGTAACCAATTGCTCTTAAAATACCGCTTGCTGTGTCTTGAGTGGTTTCAACTGCTATTTTATTATCATATTTACGATAAATGTCTTCCATTTTTTCTATGGTGTCAACTTCATAAACTGAAGCATACATATGTTCAGGTCGTGCATCAACGAGTCCACGGTGTTGTGCTAATTGCCTTGTGCACCCATCTATTAGAAAAACTTGACCTTTGTTATATTTTGTTCCTAGATATTCTGAATTTTTTGTTAAAATGCCCACCGCAACATGCAAATGGCATGGATGAAGAGTACTTAAATTTTCAAGTATTTCTGGTTTCTTAAGTCTTTCTTCAGTATTTCTTTGAACTGGAGTTACTTCCATAGATAACCAAAATTCAGTATCTATTGTTTTTTGATAAGTATATTTACCAATAATTTTCAATTCTTTTATTGGCTCTTCAGAAATTGCTAGTTCTTTTTTAAATTTGGATGTTAATTGCACCATGTTATATTCCTTTTATTTAAATTCCATGTTAATCATAATTTCAGTAAAACAAGCCATAAGATTAATCTCATGGTCTGCAACGAATGCCGCTTGATATTGATATTTTGCAAGAATTAAAACGAGTTCCGGTACAGAATTAGGTTTTAATTCGTCATACAAGGTGTCATAGATTGTTCTAAAGATACGAGTTGGGTCGTTATCAAGATTGTTAATAACCCATTTACGAACGCCAGAAAAGTCCTTTTCTTTAAATGATTTGACTAATTCACCTAATTGAAGTTCTCCTACAGACGATAAAATACCTTCATCAATTGTACCGCCAGCAGAATATCTTTGCAATTCATTAAGAATTCTACGATTATCTGGAAAGTATTTTGCTACTAGTGCGGCAACAACAGGTTTCTTAAATGTGATGTTTTCTTCATTGAGAATATACTCAACACGTTTAAAGAATTGTGTTGCTAGTTCTTTCTTAGAGCCGTTAGTCTTAAAATCGACTACTGCACACCTAGAATGTAACGGTGCAATGATACGGTTCTTGTAGTTACAAGTAAAGATGAACGAACAATTCTTAGAGAACTCTTCCATTGCACCACGCAACGCTGGTTGGGTTGAATTTGGGTTTAGATAGTCAGCCTCATCTATAATGATAACCTTACGTCCACCCCCAAAACTCATCGATGATGCATACTGTTTAATTTTGATTCTAAACGTATCTATACCGGATTCATCTGACCCATTGATTACTAGATAATCGCAACCAACTTCATCACACAAGGCTTTTGCAACAGTTGTTTTACCAATACCAGGACCGCCAGCAAGTAGCAAGTTAGGTATCTTACCATCTTTTACGTATTGTTGAAACGTTTCTTTGATTGAAGGATGTAGGATACAATCTTCAATTTTATGTGGGCGATACTTCTCTACCCATAACATGTGGTCTTTCATTCAAATACTCCATAATATAATATAAAAAATTTAGCATCAAGTGCTATATGCAAGATTGTATGAATTATTTGATATCTTGCAATGTACCATAAAGATTTTCAAACTCAGTATTCTCTGCAACTTCTGCTTGAAAGTTTTGTTTGAATTTTGCTTTTGCCATTTTCTTAATGATTTTCTTAGGTATCTTTAAGTGGTCGAATGTCAAGTCAACAATATCTCTGATAGATTCATTCTGTGCTTGAATTCTAGTTAGACAAACAACAATCTCTTCAACACTACCCTTTAGTTCTTTAAGTTGTTCTTCATCAAATGTGCCGTATAAGGTATTTACTTTTAAAGTCATAATTATTCCCAAGATTCAAGTGTAATCCAATAAATCAAATCAACTTTCTGATTTGTAAATTGGGCAAAGTTTTCGCTAAAAATTACGTTATATGTACCAGGAATTAATTTAAGATTTTCAACTTTGAATTCTGCTTTGAAAGATTCACCATCATAGTCACCGATTTCAATCTTGTTGATATGTGATGCATCATTCTTAGATTCAAAAGATGTTGCATATAATTTTGTACCGTCAGATTCAATAGTCGCATCAGGATGTTGCAACACATGGGCACTCTTTAACAAAGAATTAATAACATCTTCAGTCAGAACAAATTCTGCAAGAGGCTCATCAATTTCTAGGTCGCCATCAGGTGCACAAACGATATTGTTCTTTGCGGCTTTGCGATAATTAATCTTGCTTTTTGCACCAGGACTTTTAAAAACAATATCATTACCTTTGAAATCGATTTCAGTATCTTTATAAAGTGTATGTACTGTAAGAAATTGATTCAAATCATAGATACAAAAATCTTCAGGAAAATCATCTTTGACTGTTGTTTTAACTAAAATGTTCTTCAAAGGTGAAACTGTTTTTAGAACTTTACCTTTTTTGAACTCTATGTTCTGATTGATACCAGCAAAATGCTTTAAGGTATCGATTGTTTCATTCGATAATTTCATTCTTTTCTCCATTATATATGTACATTATCATTATATGCTTTTTTAGCTTTATTTGCAAGGTAATCTATTCTCTTTTCTTCAACAGAATAAACAACATCATGCTCATATAAAAACATCAGGCAACACAATGCGTGTGCAAGATGATTCATACTTGTTTCGGGATCGTTTTGTTCCCCCTCTTTCCATGCCCACAGATGCCGTTGTGCGGCATCAAAATATCTACGTTTAGAATCTGGGACATGTTTCCAGTTATCTCTTTCGTATTTCTGAGCACCAAATGTTAAGACTTTTGTGACTTCCTTTAAAGCAAGAGGTGGTAACAAACCATATTCTAGTTTGTCACCATCAAACTTACGGCCGCCAGTTGTTGCATTTTGTGATGCTTTTACTATGTCGGCCTTAGTCATCAGAGTTCTCCAACAAAGTTGGCAACTGCCGGCATATCACCTTTAAAGTGATAGGTACCTATATGGTCTGTTTTCATCCATGGACACAAGAAGATTTTACCTCCAATGTTTCTCCACCATTGACAGAACATATAATCTTCTGATAAGTAACGCTCAGATACTTTATCAATAACCGTATCAAAATATGCATGTATGTATCGTGTGCCATCAAAGTGCGCCTGCCCAACGTGATCTGGTTTGTAGCGATATTCTGGATAAGCAAGTTCCCATTTAGGAAATACTTCACGTTGAACCATCATAAAGCCTGTACCAATTTCCATAACTTCTAAAGGTTCTGTCACGTTAAATTGTGCGGTACCTTTAACAGGATTAAACACATAGTCACCGGTTACAGTTTCAAGCAAGTGCGGTTCAATATCGGGATTTCTTTCCATCGCCTTTTTAACAGAACGCCATTTTATAGCTTTCTTAGGATATGGTGCACCAATAACTTCTTTATCCAATGCTAACATTGCGATAACATCTTGAGGATTAAAGTGAATATCGGCATCTAAGAATAATAGATGAGTGCAATCTGAACGATTTAAGAATTCGTCAACAAGATAATTTCTTGCACGAGTAATCAAAGATTCATTGAAGAGGAATGAAAACTTAATTCTAATTCCGTACTGCATACAAATTGCTTGTAAATCTAAACAGGCTTTAGCATACAAACCATGATTTTGACCACCATACATTGGGGTGGCTACAAATAGACTTTTCTTTTGTAGCTCTTCTTTTTTAATTGAAATTTCCATTTACTCTCCAAATAATAAAAAAGGGTACCCGAAGGTACCCCATGAACTTAAACCGATAATGGATTACCGTTGTTGCGGCGTCCGAATGAATATCCAGCCGCCAATGCATACTGAACTAAAGACTTTGTTGCAGGTCCCATTGTGTAATAATTAATCCGTTTACCTTCGCTATTGCGGCGTCTACCTGTGTAGATACAATGACCTTCTTTACGCAACTCTTCAATTCGAGCTGGTACATTTGTAACACCAAAACGTGATCTCGCTTGTGAAACTGTAAATGTTTGATTTTCTTTCAATGCTTTTAACATTTTTTGTTTTGCAGATAATATAGTCAAAATAAACTCCTTAAATAAATTAATAAAAAACCTCAATCACTTGAGTAAGACTATTATACTACTATTTAATACAATAGTCAACAATTTCTGCGGCATACTTACGGTTTATAGAAAACAAATACCGGTTCGTATTTTAACCATAAGCCATTTACTTTACAGAAATTTTTTGCTTTTGGTAGTCCTGTTTCAGAATCAACACGATTACCACCTGGCATCTGTGCTAAAGACATTTTTAACTTGCCTTTATATACCATACCCAACGATTCTAAAATATTTTGGCTATCTTTTTCAAGCGGTAACATATCACCACCAAATACTGCATCTGCAATATTCCACAAAAGATATCTATCATTCTTTAACCACTCGACTGCTGTTTCTAATGTCGGTCGTAGAAATCCTTCTCGCCACGCATCATATTGACCAAACTTTTTGTATGACTGTTCAGGGTCTTCTGAATAAGCCTCTTTAGCAAAATATGGTGGTGAGGTAAAGATTAAATCGATTGTACCTTTATGCTTTTGAAAGTTTTCATTAAATTGTATAACTTCTGAGCCTAGCTGATATATTTCGGTCTTAGTTTGTTGTACTGTATGAGCAAACAATCCACCTTTCCTAACATTCTTACGGTAGAAGTCTGCAATCTCATCATACTTAGTTCTACCAATTGTTGTTGTGTGATCTGTATTTGGATCTGTGCCTATGTAAAGAACTTTTCTATCATCTTTCACACTCATTGCACCAAGAAGTCTGCCGCCCCATCCTGATGATGGGTCATAGATTTTAATTAAATCTTGGTCTTTAAATGACTCTGTAAAACGCTCATACAAGTACTTGGCTGTCAATGGCGGGAAGTTAACTGCATACTGACAGAAAGATACTCTAAATGCTTTTAGACCTATTGGAAAGAGTTTCTGACCGTGTTCATAGAATCTAATTACAGCATGTTCAGATTTATCGAAATTTAAATTTGACTTGCAAAGTTCTGGTATAATATCACCAAGACTTTCAATATCTACCTTGCTTACTGTGAGGTACTTTGTATTTTTGAGTTCTTCACTATAACCATCATATTCGGCAGATATATCTTTTGATTGTAGCCAATAGTCATATTTACCTTGTTTTCTAAAAGTATTTTCAAATTGTTGAATCCATTCTTTACCAGATTCACTAACAGGTAGACTGTTAACGTATTCTGTATTGTTCGATTTTACGACAAGAGAGTAATGATAGAATGAATCACGTTTGAAATGTCTCGATGCATACGTCACAAAAGTTTCTAACAATTCAGGTTTGGCAAAATAATCGTATATTGATTTACCATCATCATTTTTAGAATAATTAATACGAGTCTTCATCATGGTAGGAAACCATTGATTAACTGCATTACCTATGTTGCTTGTGTTTCTGATGACATCTCTTTCACCTGTTAGCTCATCTTTAACTAAGAATTTGTGAACCGGAAATGATGGCATATCGGCAAATTGACCAATAATTTCTTTTTTGTTGTAACCGACTCTAGGAGGTAAGTTTTCATTGTCCCACAAGTCTACTACAGTTTTACGCAAATCAATTACCCATTGACGAAACTCGTCAGTAGTCATTTTTAGTATTTCGTCAAACGTCACATTCACACTTGAATCAAGTAGTTTTTGATTCTTTTCATAATAATATTGTGTCATTTTTTAATCTTTTTAAATTTGTATCCTAATTTACCTAAAGTTTTCATACGTCTTTTGTATCCTTGTTGTAAGGCTAAAGGTTTTACAATATCAGTATACACTATTCCGTTCATGTGGTCAAGCTCATGCAACCAACATCTTGCACTTATACCGTTAAAAGTTGCGGTCTTTACCAGTCCGTTAAAGTCTTGGTACTCAACATCTATTTCTGCCGCTCTCGTAACAAAAAGATTTAATAAAGGAAAAGATAAACAGGCTTCTTCCATATGAATTTCACCTCGTGTTGCCAGTAATTTTGGGTTAAAGAACGCAACATATTCATCACCGGCACCCATTACAAATACACGATATTTAAGTCCGCATTGATTTGCAGATAACCCGTAACCTTTACTTTGAATACAAGTATCTACGAGTGCAGATGCAAGTTCATTTGGATTTACAGGTGGTTTTGAAAAATCAAACTCGGGCATCACTTCTCTTAATATTGAGTGATACTCAGGCACTAGAGGAATTATATTTTTCGGTTTTTCGGTTTTAATCTCAAGTGCCTTACTTGTATCAAAACTAATAACATCATCAGCTTTGGTATTAACTTTAGCTGGTTTATCTTCTTCAATTATTAATTTAAATTCACTCATTTTACGATCCTACTGAAATTGGTTTTTTTCTCAAATTTAATTACTGACCGGAATTTGTCAAATAGTTGGTCACCCTTATGTGAAATTACAAACAAGTTAGTATCAGTACCAAGTTGATTGAGTAATTTTAAAAACTCTTCTGTGCCGGCAATGTCAAGACTAGAATCAAATACTTCATCTAATATTAGTAGATTGGTATTTGTAGAATTTTTCATTTTAGCAATTTCTCGCCAGGTAAATAATAATGCCAAATCAATTCTAAGTTTTTCGCCTTCTGAAAAATTAGAATAACTAAATTCATCACGGTGTCTTGATTTAATTGTCTCTTCAAAATTTTCATCGATATTAAAATTAACAAAGAAGTCCATTGCAGTCAAATACTTATTGATTAACTTATTCATAACTGGTAAATACTGACGAACTATCTTAGTTTTAATACCAGTATCTTTCAATAATGTCGATGCAAAATCATAATATTGTTTTGTTTTGTGAAGTTCTTCATGATCTAATTGTAAAGAGTTTAACTCAGTTCTTAGTTTTTTTATACCGGCTTCTTCTGTTAGGGTATCTCTTTTAATAGATAACTCATCAATCTCTTTCAACAACTTTGTTACGTATTTTTGAGTTGCCGATACAGTTGAATTATGTGTTATAACTTCATTATTATGTGCGTTTATATGTTTAACAATATTAAAAATCTCTGTTAATCGTTCGTTTCGTTTGTTAATTTCCTCTGTAATTTCTTTAAGGCCCTTTTGTTGAACATCGACTTTACTTTGACGTTCGGATACTTGTGTTGTTTTGAATCCTGATTCGATTGATTGTCTACAGGTTGGGCAGTGGTCGTTTTTTTCATAGAACTCAATATCCTTATTGATTTTTTTTATGTTGGACTCAATTTTCGCCTCAAGTTGAAAAAGTTTTTTTGTCTTATCTTCAACTGATTCCTTGTCTTGTATTTTAGATTGTAACACCGCAATATGCTTATTAATAAGTTTAATATCGCATTGTAACTTCTCAATGATATTTGAGGACTCTTCAATTTCTTTTCTTTTTGTTTCAATCTCTTCTGCATGTGATTGTTTTTGTTGTTCAATGAAACCTTCATTAGTTTTAATTAATTCAGTTTTGAGTTTTCTGTCGCTTATATTTTGTATTAGATTGTTTTTTACAATTTTTAATTTGTCGGCAAGAATAACATTCATTTCAGAAAAAATTTCAATATCTAACAAGTCTTCAATAATCGTTCTGCGGTCTTTTGTTTCTAACTGCATGAACGGTATAAAAGATGCCGAACCAAGGATGACTACTTGCGTAAAGGACTTATAATTTAATTTGAGAATAAACTTCTCTAAGTGTTCCTGATAGTCTTTTGCTTTCGCATCTTGGTTCAACAAAACCCCATTACAGAAAATCTCAAACGTATTAGGTTTGATACCTCGTATAACTTTATATTTTTTAGAACCAATTTCAAATTCTATTTCTACAATGCAATCTGAATTGTTAATAGAATTGGGAATCTGTGTTTTGTTTATTTTACGATAAGGCTTATTAAATAATACAAAACATAACGCATCTAATATTGTGGATTTTCCAGCCCCATTATGCCCAATAATCAATGTATTTGTAGATTTGGTAAAATCAATTTCTGTGAAATGTGCGCCGGTACTTAAAAAATTACGCCATTTTATTTTTTTAAATAATATCATTCTGTATCAGGATTCAATGCTTCTACGTATAGTTCTTTGAAAATATTTTTAAGTTTGTTGTTGTCAATGTGATCTTCTTTGATAGTATCAACATACTTACTTAGAATTGACAAAGTATCATCAGCTTGATCTATTATATCAGAATTTAAATCTTCTGTCAACTCTGAAAAATCTTCTGCGATAGAAACATCGGCCGGGTTAGACTGGTATAACCGATTTACAAATTTTTCAAATAAGTAAGGATTTGTTTTATTAATTACAACCACTTTAACATGTGTATTGGTATATTTTGATAAATCTTTTGCGTTTATTTCAATAACTGTTTCAGCTTTATCATCATACATAATTTTAAGAAACATGTTGTTAGGATTTGCTATAAACCTTGGTTCATCCATAGTGTTGAAATCAAAAATATGAAAACCCCGAGGATCAGAATAATCCTGCCATGTGAGTTCATATGGATTTCCGAGGTAATAAATGTTGCCAAAATTATGTTTATGATGATAATGGCCGGAAAAAGTATATTCAAATTTGTTAAAAAGTTCACGATCTAATCCTTCATCAGAATGCATACCACGATACATTGCAAAACCAGCAATCTCTAAATGCCCCATGCAAATATTTGCCTTACTTTGTTTAATTACATCCATGCTATCTTGATAATTGTCCGCACATATCCATGGTAGCATACAGACTTTATATTCACCAACAGTGATTTCAGTTGGATGATCTATGATTGTAATATTAGAGTAATCATTCAATAACAAATCAATAGAATTTACATCATTAGTATTTTTAAAAAATGTATCATGATTACCAGCTAACATTATGACATTGATATTTCTGGCAAGTAATTCATCGAAAAACATTTCTCTAGTACGTTTCAAAGTATTAAAATTTATATATTTACGCCTGTCAAATGTATCCCCAAGAACCAAAACAGTAGATATAGAATCACCATCGAGGCTAGGAAAAAAAATATCTCTGTAAAATTTTTCATAATAATCCAAAAATTGAGGAGAATCGTTTCTAACACCGAAAATGCTGGTCCGTTATGATAGCTACTTTCATTTCAGACACCTCCTTTCAAAAAGTTCATGTTATTTGGGTTTGGTCCGTTAGAACCAATTCTAGATTCCGGATCAATACCATTAAGATAGTATTTGTTGTATAAATGTTTTGTCACTTTAGTCTTTTCTTTAAGTTCACGCCACCCGTAGTATATCACACCTTTGTATTCAATGTCAATAGTATTATGTATATCTTTACCTTTTAAACCATGTTGCCCATTTTTTCTTACAATTTCAGGAGTTAATTTACCGGATTTCCAACGTTCTTTCATTTTTTCATTTAGTCGGTAGTAATGATTTAGTGTTTGCTGTTAATACACGTTGTCTTAGTTCTGTTGTACTGAAACTGTGTTGTCTTGAATTGAAGTACACAGACATTGATAGGTTGAAACCGGTAAATTGCTTGTCCCTGTACTCTTCTCCTATTATTCTAACATCAATTGGGTAACTTGTCAAGATGTCCATCAACTCTTTTTCGGTGGAATAGGGAACTATTTCATCCACGTACTTGCAACCTTCAAGTTGAATATACCGTTCTAGTAATGTTTGTACCGGTTTATTTTTTTCTGGTCTATCAATGGTAGGGTCAGATTGTAGACCTACAATTAAATAGTCGCATTGTGTTCTTGCCTCTTTCAACATCATTACATGTCCGGCATGAAACAAATCAAAACAAGAACATGTGAAGCCTATTTTTAAACCGTTGTAATCAATCATACCGTCTCCTTAATAAATTTTTCAAGTCCTTTTGCCTTTTTCTTGGTTTTTTCAAGTTTAGCTTTTTTATTTTTTTCATACGTGGAAATAAATTCACCAATATTATCATATAAATGAAATTGTCTTGAAGTTCCATCTTCAAAGTCGTTTTGCTCATGTTCATCCAAAACACCAATCATTTCGGTTGACTTATATTTAACGTATAATTGTTTTTTCTCTTTATCTATTCTACGTAAAAATGCATAGAATACAACTTGTGAGAAGTAAGCAAATGGGTTCTTAGATTTTTTTGGATCAAAATTTTCAAAATACATTAGACAATTTTCAATACCGTCCGATACCATTTCTTCCCTATGCGGGTAATTAATAAAATTAGGTTTGTGCGAAAAATTCTCGGCAATCTTCATCCAACATTCGCCGATATAATTCGGGATCTTTGGTTTTGGTTTACCGAGTCTTTTTGCCTCGTCCGATGCTGTTTTATAATCAATTAATGCTTGAGTAAAATCAGCATTATTAACATATTCTTTAGTTTTTTTCATTCAAGTTTACCGTAAAAAGTATTGACAAAGTGCTTGACAAGTGCTACACTGGCTATGTACCCTGTTAAAGATTATTAATTTAATGAATTACCAATCCTTTAGTTGATTTTATTTCTTCCATTACTTCCATCATTTTTATCATTTCCTCTTCAGTTAAATCGTCCATGTCTTTAACTACTAGAGTTTTATTCATCTTCTTAAGAGTCTCATCATAATATTCAACCAGTTCTTCATTTGGTTGCATTACACAAAGAACTTCAGTAATAGGTACAACAGATCTATTTTCTTTAATAAGAGCTACGGGAAGCCAATTTGAAATTACTAAATGTTGATTTCCCCCATATGTTTCTGTTTCCATTAACATTGGTTCTAAAAGATTAATTAAAACTTTATCTTCATTAATTAGAAGATTACAAAGAATGTCTTCCCCACTTTTTAATCTGACTATCTTAACGTTTGTATTATCCATTTTTAAGTCCTATATTGTATATTTTAAAAGGAAACTTTTCTTCATTATATATATCAACCCGTTCCATAAAATGTCTTAGTGTATGATTTGTGTGTTTTTTATGTCTCAAATCATCAGAAATATCATATAATGTTGCGGTTGCTTTTCCTTCCGCTAAACGTAAACCTCTCCCAATTGATTGTAAATTTCGAATCCTTGATTTTGAAGGAGATGCAAATATAATGTTATGTAAATTCCTAATGTTAATTCCTGTACTAAAAGTACCAAAAGAAGCAACAATAATTGCATCATGTTCTTTCTCCACAATTTTACGAATCTCTTCACGTTCACTTGTTTCTGTTTCACCTGAAACAAAGAAGATTTTCCTATTACCAATCTTCTCTGTATTCTTAATCATATTATACAGTATTTTGCCGTGTTTGTCAACCATTTGATAAAGAATCAGAGTATTTGTTTTCATACTCACGGCAAGGTTTTTTATAAATTTATTACGTTGTTCATTCAATATAAGATATTCTAATTCTTCTTGATATGTTGCATCTTTCATTTCTTCACATATTTCTTTTGAATGTTTTAACACAAGACATTTAACTTCAAAATTAGAAAGAATGCCTTTATCAATAAGTTCTTTAGTCGATATAACTTTTTTTGCAGTACCAAAAAGGCCTTCAAGAACAAGTTTGTGAGTCTTTGTCCCATCTAAAGTTCCGGTTAATCCTATCCTATATTTTGTATTTACACAAGATGAAAGTATACGAGTAAGTTCTTTTGCTTTAAAAAGGTGGGCTTCATCACCAATTACATAATCAAATTGATGAAAAAAATTATCCGGCATATTTTGCATTGACTGCCAAGTGGATATCGTAATTGGTTTCACATAAGTTTTTTCTTGACCGGAATAAATTTTTTGAGTATTTGATTCTGTATCAAAACTATTTTCGGTAGAATAATCTATAAAATCCGAATAAAGTTGTTCAACGAGAGAAGTAGTTGGAACTAAAATAAGTCCTTTCAAATTTTGAAAATCTATAAACTGACGTACAAAGAGATAAATGATTAAAGACTTACCTGATGCTGTAGGAGATAATAAAAGTGCTCTACGCCTCTGCATAACGTTGATAAACGCATCTAATTGATGGTCGTGCGTAAGAATATCTTTATTTTGAGATTGTAATTTTAAAGAATCTACAAACTTTTCGGCATGGTATCTGCTGAATTCATCTTCTACATCTACAGATGGTTCAGTATATTCTATTGAATATTCTCTGTCTTTGCTAAACTCTTTAACATAATCGAGTAAGCCAAGATACAGAGAATTATTCCTTAAATCAAAAAGACGGATCTTTCCGTCCCATATTTTATTTCTAAAGGCAGGAGTAAACTTGTGACCTGGTACAAAGAACGTAAAATATTCAGATAGTTCTTTTGCAATATGTTGCTCACATTTAACTTGAAGGTATGCTTCATTTTTTTTGTAAATTACTAAGTCACTCATTGTCCTCCAATAAATTTCTCCCACGATATAATGTCTCTAAGTTGAAATGTCCTAGACTTCAATTCATTCATAATATACTCAACCACAGAAACCACTTCATCGTGGTATACTTTTTTCTCGTTAAGTCTAATAATATCTTCATCCGCATCCATGTAAGTGCTTACATCAGATTTTAATGTAAACTGGAACGGTTCCCACCCATACTGGTCTAATGTGTCTTTGTCCATTTTACCAGTATAGTATTCCCACTTAACCTTTTTCATGCGCTGAAGGTCAAAGAAAGCCTTTTTAGCGGCAATCTTATGTGTCGTTAGTATATTTAAGTATTTACTGTGTAGCTGTGGAACTCTTGTGAGTTCATTGCTCGGTTCTGTTTTATCAATAGCAGAATCATTTTCCCACAGTTTCAAAATATTATCAAGTTTTTCCATATCAAAATCCAATTATAAAATTTTAGTATAACATAAAACAGTTAAGATGTCAATATGGTATAATATTCATATTTAAAATTTGCCGATGCAACAATAATATCATCTGCCGATTCTTTAGTGTCAAACTTGATATCTGATATATCTGTCGGGAATAAATTTACAAATTGAATTTTTAAATTATTATTATTTAAACCGGTGAGTATTGTAAGAGTCGCATCGGAATAATTATTTTTATAATTTATATTTCTATTTTGAAATGCTGATGGATCTGCAATCCCAAGTAACCAATTTTGAATTGCTTTAATAGTTTGTAAATCTTCATCTACAGTAAATGTAACAGATAAAGGATTATAGGTCAAAACATCACCAGCTTTTGGTATCGTTAAAAACGGGGTACTTTGTTTTGCAGGGCCGGACAAAGTAATGCCAGGCAGATTAACTGACTGACAAAAATATTGTACCGAATCAATTTTTTTAAAATTCAACAAGAACTTTGTAGGTTGTAATAGATTGGTATTCTGTGGGTTTCTGTTTAGTGCGGTCATATCGTTATTTATAAGCCAAAAAAAGGGGTCTTGCGACCCCCTTTAAAGTACCACTCTTAACGGTGGTTTCTTGATTACATCAAGTTTTTAACACCGAAAATACGGTAGTATACGTTTGTACCTGCTTGAATTACACCACCACCAGTTGATGGCTGTGCTGTAATACCTTGTGCAAACGGGTTTGCTACCATACCGTAACGAGTTTTGAATCCAATTTTTGGTTGGAATGTAAACTGGTCAACTGCACGAACCATTTGTAAAGGAACATACGGGCAGTAGAAAATACCTGCATCATATGGTGATGTACCTTTATAGCCGATTGTTGCCAATTCGACGTTTTGTGTATAACCACCAAAGTATGGGTCAATGTAAACTTTAATGCGTCCGTGTAACAATCCAGCAAATGTATTGCCTGTATCGTCAACTTGTAGATCTGATTGCAGAGCAGGAGTATAAGATAATACACCAGCCATTGCCATAGCAGAAGCAACATCGGAGGATACGATCATCACGTTACCTTTACCTCTACGAGTTTGTTTTGCAATAACGTTAGCATCACGTTCGACTTGGAAAATCAAACCTTTGAAACGCTCAACTGACCAACGACCGTTAGAGTCTGTATCTAAGTCAAAATAACCAGGAGTAACTGTACCGTATTGTGCACCTTTTACAGCAGACAAATAAATTGTACGAATAACTTCACGGTTAATTTCAGCTAAAATTTCTGTAGACAGAATATTTGACAATTCTGTTTCTGCATCAAGACCGTGAATTGCTTTTAAGTCTTGTGCGAGTTCTAAAGAGTACTCAGCTTTCAATGCTCTAGATTGTGCTGTAACAGTAACTTTCTCGATTGAGAATGCCATTTGCTGGAATGCATTACCTACATCTGAACCTAATGCTTCAGCAATAGCTGTTTGCATACCGATACCAGTTGTGAAATTATTAGAACCGGCAACGTTAGCGCCAGACCAATAGTTCGTAGAAGTATCAGAACCTGTGTTACCAGAGAATCCGTATTCGTTGTATGGGCCGAACGCAGAGTTGTTACCAGAGAACTGTGTATTAGCTTCGTTATAGAAGGCTTCTGCACCGCCCTGTGATGGACCTGTTGCGCCTGGAGCATAACGAGCACGCATTGCAAAAATCAAACCTGTTGGACCTGTCATTGGTTGAACACCAGCAACATCATACGCAATCAAGTTTGGTAATGAACGGCGAACCAAGCTGATTAAGATTGGGTCAAAGTTCTGTACACCACCAGTAACGTTTGTTGGTCCGTAGTCTGAAGTTTCATTCAAAGACTGACGATCCTTTTGCATTGCTTGGTGTTGATTCTCAAGAATAACAGAAGTAACTGCTTTCTTGTATGGATCTTTAATTGACTCTAACTCTGGATGCTCCAGAATTGGTTGCCATTTCCTTTGTAGTTCTTCGGATAGATACATTAGTTGTTCTCCTTATTAGTATCTTGTATTGGTAATTTATTTATTATTTTACCAAAGTTTGTGAAATAGTTCTTGCGTATTGATTGATTGAATCGTCGGTTGAAACTTTTGATTTCTTTTCTTCTTCAATCTCAATACCTTCGTTCAGCATTGAACTTTCCGCAACTTTAACATCGGATCTGAAATACGATTCTTTCAAAACGTCTAGTTTTGCGGTAAATTCTTCATCAGTAGTAAATTCCACATTCTCTGCGAGTGTTTTCAATCGTTCTACTTGAGTCTGAGTTAGGCCTTCACAAGCTGTGTGTATAGCCTCAATTTTAACTTGTTCTGACAATGCTCTTTTTAAAGCAACGGCAGTCTTAATTTCTTCGTCTAGCGCTTCTTCAAGTTCTTCAACTCGTGAAGTTAATTCTTCAACAACTTGAACTTGTTCTTCTGGAATATCAATATTGTGCTCTAAAAATACATCACGTAGGCTAGAGATAAAGTCTTCTGCAATTTCTGCACGTAGACCGGATACTATTGCCAATTCGTTTTGTTGCATGTATTGTTCTGCAAAGTAGTCAATATATTGGTCTAATTTATCAGCAAGTTCTTCTTTAATTTGCTCAATACCAGCTTCGTATTGTTCTACCAATTCAGATTCAACTTGTTCGATAATTTGCTCGATGCGTGACGTTATAGCGGCTTCAAAAATTGTTGTAGCCTTTAATTTAAATTCTTCAGATAATGATTCGCCTTCTAATAAAGCATTTACATCATCAGTCATATCAATACCTTCACCATAGGACTGAAATGTTGCCCCAGGATTTGACATGAACGTATTTTTTGGGAATGTAGTTTTTACACGGTCACGAATTTTTTCGTATTGGTCGCCGTTCATTTGTGTCGGATGCATAACATCTTTGCGTCCCATAGTTTGTTGTGGCTGACCTTTTGGTGACGTATATCCTACACCATCTTTTTCTGAACCTACAGGAGGTGTTGCTCCTGGTGGTGTTGCCGATGGAGTACCTTTTAGATAATCAGGTAATTCACCGTCATCATCTTTAGTTGGGCTTTGACCGATAATACCCGCATCGTTTGTGCCGTATGCAGTTTTAGATTGAAGTCTATCTTGACCGACTTCACCTTTTGGGTGTTTGTCTTGGCTTCTTTGCGCCATTTTTTGTTTTACGATGCCATCTAAAGTCTCTTTTGATCCTTCGTTAAGAATGGCTTGAGCGGCTTCTGACAGATTGAATGTTCCCATTTTGTAAATCTCCTATGATTCGTATTGGTATATTTATATTTTAAAGTTTTTTGATGAAGTTTTCAAAGATTTTTAAGCCAACTGCTTCAATTTCTCTAGGTGTAGCTTGACGAATCATTTTCTTAGATTCTTCTAATTGACGTTCTGTCCATACACCATCTACTAACATCCACTCTTTGCCTTCCATTATACCTTGCACAAAAGCACCAGGTGCTGATGGATCAGCTACAATATCTGCCGCTGTGGCTAGATAAAAATCGTCTTGAACAATGTTGACTCCATTAACATTCTTCAATGAACCCATACCACGAGATGAAACTCCTAATTGACCACCACCTTCAATAAGGTTTCTGGCAATTTGTCCCATTGGGGTATCAAGTATTTTTGCTCTTCCAATAAACTGATGACCATCTTCTTTGAGTGAAGTAATGATGTGTGATACACGGTCTAAGTTAATGGAAGGTGTGTCTGGATGACCTAATTCACCGTATGCACGGTTCTTATTAATGTATTCTTCAGAATAACGTTTAACTTCTTTAAGCATTGTACCATGTTCGTACAATCTTTTGTTTTTATTTTCTCGCTCTGTAACCAAGAAAGGTCCTTCGATGAATAGAGTTTTCTTTCCATCCTTTTCTTCGGTAATATATTGTACCGATTCTGTAATTTCTTTTATTAATTTCATGGTGTTGTCTTATATACCCCGTAGTTAAATGAAGCCGGATCATCAAACTGTCCACGTTGATAATATATATTATCTTTACGTAATTCCAGTACAACACTATATCCATCGTTTGCCGACATACCGTGAGTCACGATTCCAATATTACCATTACAATTTGATTGATTATATGCATTGTTGGGAATTGTTACCCAATTTCCCATTGCATCATATTCATGCCCACCGGTCATATAGAAAATGGTTTGTGCGGTGTCTGAAGACCATACAAGTTGTACATTTCCAGTGCCGCTTACATCATACCAAACACGATTGATAAGTAATCCATAAAACGGTAAAGATGTTCCACCTGCTGATAGTGAAGTTCCAGCAGTGTTCAATGCGCCATAGAGTGTATTTGCTTGAATCCTACTAAGATTTGATTCTTGTCCACTTGAACCATCAAATTGACCCGTCAATTTAATTATTGTGTGTGTTACAGAATCTTTAATTATTTGATATGTATATTGATTTGCCATTTGTTACCTTATTTTATATGTGTGAATGCAAAACCAACAACTTTTTTAAATTGTTCTTTGCTCTCATCAACCATTCTATATATTTTTAAACGATTTGTTGCATCTAATGACTCATGCAATCTCAATACTTTTTTTGCAGTTGAGGTGTTAACCATCATCGTTTTACCGTCCTCAAAAATAATTGCATTTGCTCTGTTACTTTCTACTATATCTTGAAGATATTCTAAATTGTTGCCTTTTACATATTCTTCTATGTGAACATCTGAATATGGTATTGTTACATATTTATTAATCTTATTGGCATAGTACAAAGCAACTTTTTCACCGTTAGGTAGTTTGCGAATAGATTTTCTTTGTAGAGTCAAAATAGAAGGTAAATCAGTTTTGGTAGGTGAAACTTCTTTACCTTGTGGGGCTTCCAAAAGAGAGTCTTCCGAGAACGTTTCCGTCTCGGTGTTTTCATTAACAATAAACTCTCTTACCGATTTCATTAGATTTCGAAACCGTGTGATGGCTGAACAACTGCTTTAACGTAACCTTGTGGGCAGTGATGAGTACATGTATGACCACGTTCAGCTAAATCATAGCAACATTTTTCGGCCTCGTGGTGAGATTCAAAGGCGTGACTATGTACACCATCAGATTCTAAACCAATCGTTTTATTAACACCATTTACTTTTGCCGTTTTTGGTCGAACTGAATTAACTATGTGATATCCTGTACCTTTGCGGTCTTTGTCCATTCTCCATGGGTGCTCTTCTTTACTGGCTTCATTAATAGAATTTGTTGGTACAAAAACTTCAACGCCTTCCGGTATGTTTACATATTCTTCATCTTCATATTCTTCATCTTCTTCAACTTCTTCTTGTTGAGTAATAAAGTTCGATGCAATTTCTGCTTTTTTTGCTTCAATGTGTGCCATCACACGATCTTGAATTGCAGAATATAATGCATCTCTTACACCAAGAGAATCATCTTCCATCGTGTAATCTATAATTGCTTTGCTAGACATTTAAGTTCTCCTATAAAATTCTTTTTAATCTTTCGAACGTATTAGGTTCTTCAGCTTCTTCTTTTTTGACCGAGGTTTTCGGTTTTAATTTAGCTAATTGAACTTTATTATCAAAGTCTTTTTTAGCCATATCTTGTTGATGTTCTAAATCCGTTGGGTGAATTGGCTGTTGTGGTACGGTACTCATCATTGCTTGTTGAGCAACATCGTTCGTAACGGCAACCGGTAATCCAAGTCCAGCTTCTTTTTCTTTCTCGATCTCTGTTTGCATAACTTTAATTTCATTGTTATCCAAACGTAAGACTTTTCTTTGAATCCATGCTTGAGAAAAATATCTACCAGTATATGGGTCTACTTCTTGTAACAATGAAAGTCTTTCTTTTAATAACTCTGCATCTTTTAATTCTGAAAAATTGTTATCAGTAATAAAGTCATAATGGATGTTTTCTTTAAAAATTTTCCATTCTTCTTCATTACAGATACCTTTGAGTACACATTGAACTCTCAATGCTTGATCAAAGATTTCAGCAAACTTTTGACGCATACGGTCAACAAATTTTGCAAACTTTAATTCGTCTCTTGTAATCTCATTTGTGCGCCCTAGTGAAAAACCTGAAGTCTCAGGATTTAAACGAGAAACTGGCACACACAATGCTTTATATAGCTTCTTTTCAAAGTACTTAACATCTTCTAGCTCACCCAAATTTTGTCCACCAGGTAATGTAGTAATCTCTGTACCTTTACCACCTTCTCTACGTGGTAACCAAAAGTCTTCCATCATAGATAAAAATTTACGATCATCACGAACTTCACCGGTATTTGCATCATAGACAAGTTTATTCTTATACTTAACCATAATATCACGCAAATATTGTTCTGCTTTCAATTTTGGTAAATTACCAACATCAATGTAGAATATACGTCTTTCAGGTGCACGAGAAATTCTGTAAATAACTGTGGCATCTTCAATCATACGTAATTGATTAAGTGGTTTAATTGCTTTATGTAAGTAAGATAAAACAACAGCACGGCGTGAATCCATGAGTCCAGAGACGATTGAAAGCACAGAGTCTGTGGTTATACGTACACCTACTGGACCAAAGCTGGAAGACGATCCAGTAGTGACCTTGTCGTTCCAAATGTAGTATTCATTGACTACATTCATAATGTCAACACCAGTCTTCTCATCTTTAGTTTTTTTAATCTCACGAACTTTTTTAAGTTTGCGAGGATCAATATATCTTAATTCTTTTATACCAGAAACTGGATTCTCTCTATCAATAATGATATGATAAAAAAGTCTACCGTCAACATAATACCTACGGAATATATCATGCGACATATTTCGATAGTTTAATAATCTTAAAATGGTATCAAATTCACCAGAGATCGCTTTTTTAATTTTATCTGGAACTGATAAATCATCCATTACAATTTTAATACTATTACCTTCATTATCTTGACAAATAGCTTCATTTACAATATCATCAATCGCAGATTCTATTTCTGGCTGCATCGCCATTTCACGGTAGCGAGATATTAATTCTACTTCATTTTTTGCTGTACCATCTAAGTCAACATAAGTGCCATAATAAGCGGCAGAAGTAATTGTTAAAGCCCCATCATCATTGCTCGGTGGAGAGAATGATTGTTGCGTTTGTTGTGCTTCAATATCTTTATCACGAGATATTGTAAAACCAAACAGCGAGAATTTATTTAATGGGTTCATATTACCTTTTTATCATTTCACAAAAAAACATAGAGAAGACCAATTAAGGTCTTCAAAGAATAATTAAGCGTCCGTACTTGCAGTATTAGTCCAGTATTGATAAGTAAACGTTACTGTATATTCTTCAATTGAATCTGTTGAATCCCAGTTTAAATCAATCGTTGAAATATCGACAGGGAACATACCAACAAAATTATATGCTTGAATGTCAGCTCCCGCTTTACTGTATTGTGTTACAGTAGCATCAGTGGTATAGTTAGATGGACCTTGTGCATTTGCGGCACGCAAGTTTCCAGCATGACTGTTGATTGCGTTTAACCAATTTTCCATTGATGAGCGGATTAAAAAATCTTCATCATTTATAATTGTTAATGTCCAATCTGCAAAAGTTCTGTTTCCAGCGAATTTCACTTCACGACCGAAATAGTGAAGTGGTACGTTATTGACTGTTGAACCAGGTAATTGTGCGGCTTTAGCCATAAACTGGAGTTTTTTGCCAGCGGCGGTTGCACCGTTTACAATATTGGGTAATGTTAAAGTCACATTGAATAGGTTTGGGCGGGCACCGTCACCTGTTAATTGCGCTCTAAACTCTGCTACATTGAATGTCATTGTGTTCTCCTACTTGTTTTATTTAGACTGCGCCAACGACCGTTGAAAAATCAACACCTGTATCAACAGCAACAAAATTCAACTGAATAAAGTTTGTGGAACGGTTAGGTACAACATAGATACTACCAACAAATTGATTCGCATTAATAACTTGTTGAGTATTATTTGTTGAATCACATTGCACGTAAAAGCTCGTAATACCACGGCGTCCTTGAACGTCACGCAAGAATGGTGTTACTAAATTAACAAATTGTGCTTGCGTAAATGCATCGTTGAATTCGAATAATGAATATTGTGCGGCAGTTGAAATTGCCTTTTCAAGTACCAAGAACAATCTACGAACGTTAATTCTGTCAAATGCGGATGGTTTTGCTTGAAGAGTTTTATCACCGTACAGAACAATACCTTGTCCAGGGAATGAAACGATTGGATTAATACCTGCCGCATATAGAACATCTCTATATGGTTTAGATGGATTCCATGCTAGTTTAATAGCATTTTTAATTGCTCCACGATTAAATCCTGCTGGTGAAAACCATGGGTCTGCAACTGCATCAGTGTTTACACATAGACCCGCAATATCACCATTTAAAGGTATCCAACGGTAAACATTGTTATATTTGTCGAATTGATATTTCCAATTTGAATCTGCAACAATGTAAGATGATTGTACATTTAAAATATTTTGAAAGTAATTTACAACCGAACTAGCTTCACTACCTGAATTATTAATAACGTTTGCTGAAGGTGGTGAGAAGAACCCTACGCAATCTTTTCTCGTATTAATAATTTGACTACTAATATAATTTTGAACAGTTGGGCTGGAGTCACCAGTTAAAATTAATTGTACATCAATATATTCTTTATTTGCAAAAAGACCAAAACTTGTTTCTAAATCACTGTCTGCAGGTTTTGGATTTGTTCCGATTGCAAGATATGCGGTATCAGTATAGTTAAGTTGTACAAAATTATTATTTGCACATGGAGTATTCCAAGAACTATGCGTTGATCCATATTCTGGTGGATCCATTGCATAAATGTAATTTGAATTTGTAAAAATAACTTGTTTCCAGAAATTAGAACCGCCATTTATTGTTGCATCGGAACCTTTTGAAACAAATGCAAAACTTTCTAATACCGTACCGGCTGTACCAGTAATTGCACCGCCAGTGTCAGCAACAACAATGTGAATTTCATCATTTGCTCCACCTACTACTCCTGCATAGGCAGACGTACTAGGTGCGGATGTAAATAATGATTTATATTGCCATGAAGCAAAACTTGCTTGTCCAGCCGAACTATCACATATTGAAACGGATAAAGAATTTCCTAATGTTCCTGGATATCTTGCGGCAAACCAACCATAAGAATTTGCATTACCATTAAAGTAATTTGTAAGATAAATGTCTTCGTTAGCAATTTGAATTCCGCTAGTACCAGAATTGTGTATTGAATTGTAGGCAGTTGTTGGTGCCGATCTCGCAACGTTTAAATTATTGCCGTACGCCAAAAAATTTGCGGCAGTAAAAAAAGCATTCGCTGAGTTTGCATCAGGTGGACCAAATGTTTTTACTAAAGTTGTTTCGCTATCAATAAGCATTGTTTTATTTACTGGACCCCATTGGAAGTCACCAGCAAATGCGCCAGCAGTCGTTAGTACTGCTGGAACGACTGTTGTTAAGTCAATCTCAGTACTGTTTACGCCTGGAGAGATTTGAATCGCCATTGTTTTCTCCTTGAATTAATGTTCTTTTTGGCATATTATACCAATAAAGGTATTTATGATCCATCACTTTTACAAGTTATTTAATGCATTTTTCATGAATCTGCTGTATATTGGACTACCATCAGCAACTTCCCATAAATCTCCACCAACAAGTTCTAAGTCATGTCTCATACCATCATCCATAATAGGTTCAACAACGGTTTCATCATCAAATTGGTTCATATTCTCTAGTTGTACTTGTTTTCTTAAATCATGTGCAACAATTTCTTTGAAGTATGGTTGAGTTGTAGCCCATCCAAACATCACAAGACCCATGACCAAATCATCATTTGCACCTTGTTCTGCGGCAAAAGTGTTTTTATTTTCTACAAATGTTGTTAATTCCGAATATGTTGTAAAATCATTAATTAATAATTTGTCACCTTCAATCAAAGTTTTTAAATTAGATGTACCAATTTTTTTAACTTGCGGCGACATTTTGAGTCCTAATTGAACTCCTCTAGCAAATCCGGCTGATAATTGTTGTGGTTTTTTGTTACCGGTAAAAACTTTCCATAAATTCTCATACTCCAAATCCGCATGTAAGGTATCTGCAATTTGAGGAGTATTATTTATTTCTACCAGAACATAAGCATCATTGTAATATCTAGCCGCATTATAGATAACAGTTGGGAATAATAAAGGTGTAATAGATGAACTCTTATAAGTTGCTACTTGTTTGTAGGGTAAATCTGAAATATCAATAACAGAAAACGCAGAACTATCTAAATTTTTACCTTCCGAAACGTCTACAACAATGCAATATAATCTATCTTTGACATATTTAATACCGTCTGTTTTGATAGGATGTTCATAAATTTTCATTAAGTCATGTTCTGCAATCGCATCCATGTATCTTAGCTGTGCTAATTTATAGCCGGAAATCAAAGTATTTGAAGAACCTAAGAATTCTGTTTCAAACTCTTGTTGGAACTGACGTAAAGAAGTGTTACGAATTGTTTCTTCTTTCCATTGTTCAGTACGACCCGGCACCATTGACCAATGAATTTCAAAAGGTTTGTAGCCGTTCTTTTTACCGATTGCATCCATCCATAACTTGTAGAATAGATTCATGCCGTTAGGTGTTGAAACTATAATAATCTTAGATGTTTTACCAGAAGAGATTACAGGATAAACTGAGTTAAAGAATTCTTCCGCAATATTATTAGGAACGAAAGCAAATTCATCTAAAAACACACAGTTAAAAGATCCTCCACGAATTGCAGAGCTTGATGTAGAAGCCGCAATAATCTTAGAACCATTTTCAAGTTCTACGTTACCTTTATTCCATGTAACTACACCTTGTTGCAACCAAACCGGTAAATTCTCATAAGCTAATTGATACTTAGCAAGAATATCTCTCGCAAGTGAACCCTTATTAGCTAAAACGGCGACTGATTGCGAATCCGTAAAAATTGTGGTCCAAAGAAGATATGCAACTGATGTTGTTGTTTTACCAACCTGACGAGGACATTTAGTGATTGAAAAACGATTTTCATGGTAGATTTTAATCATGTCTTTCTGAAAATCCCACATCTTAAACGGTATTAAACCTTCATCAACGTTAACAATTTTAATATAATTCATTGAAAAGTAGACAGGATCTTTAGCACACTTTATGTACTCATCTATTTCTTCTTGTGTATATGGGTGTTCAATACCAACTTTTTTTAGTAATGGATTATCACGATACGAGTCTTTGGTATTCATAGCTTACCTTTAAGTAGCTTATTGAGTTCTGAAGTTGAACCTACAAAAATAGCATTACTAATACTTGTTTGAGATGTATTGTTTTTTGTTTCACTAATTTCTCTCATTTCCTTTTGAATTTTAAGAAGCCTATCATTTGCCTCAGTCATATTTTTTAGTAAAGTACCATATACTTCAAATGCTCTAGGATGTTGACTATTTTTAGCAATGTTTAGAATTTCTTCCATCGCATCTTTTCCTTGCTCAATAATATCTTGTAGATTTTCTTTTGACTGTTGATAAGCATCTTCCAAGTCATTTTGAAGAAATTCATTCACATTGGCCGGAGTAGGTTTTTCAACTAATGCAACCTCTGTTTTTTTAGTTTCAATGTCAAAAATTTGTTCCATATTTTTATCAAGTTTATTCATTTTTATATTTAAGATTCAGTTATAACAGTATTATATGTGTATGCAGAATTTGCAGTAGCAGTATTAGGTGAAGGATTTGTAACAATTTGTGCATAAGTATGAGGAGTCAAAACAAAAGAAGTAAAATTATATGATGAATTTGTTACTGCACCAATAATAGGTTCATTTGAAATAAAATTACCAGAAACATTTGTTGCAGTAAGTATATGAGTTGTGTTTGACCAATTAACTACTACCGCAGTTGCTGTAGCAGTATTTAAAGAATAACCTTGATACAACATCTCACCTGTTTTATAATAGCCAACACCAGAGTTTGACATATTAAATTGAACATCACCACTAGTAACATCACTTAAGATATTTGTAATTGACGTTTTAATCACACCGGAAGTCGAAACCGCACCATATATAAACCCTTTAACGGTGAAATTAAGAGTCCAAATAACCATTCTTGGATCCGCATCTCTATTACCTTCATATACTATTTCTTGATCTGTCGAATTTAAAATAACTGGTATTTCTTTGGAGATACCCATTTCTGGAATCAAGTTGAGTTTTATTGTATAATCTGGTGTGAAAAACGGTAAAATATGTTCAATTATTTGAGTTCCGTCTTCAATATTCCTAACATAGATATTTAAAGCAAAATCAAAGTCGTAAGGTACAGGATTATATTGAGTTGCCAAACCAGTACCGTTGCTGGCAAAGTTTTTAATATTTGTATTTTGTTTTCTACTAGCGTCGTATTTAAAACCGGTCATCTCAAATGACATTCTCGGTAAAGTCATTTGAACTTTTTTATCTAAATTCGGGTCACCTTCAAGACGTTGAACGTATATTTCTTTCTGTGCATACGCAATCGGAACCAACATACGTTGCGCTTCGGTTTCATCGGGATTATAACGAACAAGAGTTATATTATTGAACAAATTGCCGAATCCGACAACAAGTTTTCTAATCACTCTGTTATAAAATACATTAGCCATTTATATTGATCCAAAAGGATTTGATTCTGAGAAATCAATGATTGTGTTTGCTTTATCTAATATTAATTCATTGTCGTAAACTTCAGTCTCAGTATTATTTTGTTTGTCATTATATGTTGTTAGTGAATAACTTGCATTACTTGTGAGGCCTTCAATGTTTGCACCATCAACAAAAGTACCAAAAATATTACTCACGGTCAAAATTCCAACACTCGGTATCCATTCTTGTACTGTACCATAAGCGTAGGCATTAGCCAATGTTGCATCATTAGATTGAAATACAATTTCTTGATGTGAAAATATTCCGTTACCCGTTGCAACATTAACGTCAAGATCAATTGTGTATCCCGATTGTGCAACAATAGAATCCACATCTGGCGCACCAGTTTGTAAAACTTCTTGTGAGTATTTAAATTTCTCCATTTCAAGCTCATAGAAATAAGGATATTTTCTACCCAACATAAAAAAGTCTTTAGTCTGGTTAACGAATTTAATTTCATAAAGTTCACCGGTACCGTTTAAAAATGGTATATAAACTAAATCTCCTTCTCTTGGCCTTTGATATGAATTTTGTGGCACTCTTTCATTGAATGAACGTCTTGAAAGTAACACAGTAACATTGTTTTTAATTTCTAGACCAAATTTAGAAAAGAATTCACGTTCACCGCCATATTCTGTCGAGTTTTGTAGAAACATCTCAACCGTAAATGCGGATGTAAATTGTTTTACTGGATCTTCACCGTATAACAAATCTCTTGCTTGATTGTTATCATTAGGTAAATATTGAGCATCAAAGCCCATTACCTTAACGGATTCAACAATTAAATCTTCAATGATTCTTTGTTCAGATAGACTTCCGTAATTATTGAAGTAATGATTAACTGCCATATTAATTCATAAACCATTCAAGAGGAGCGCCATATTCATTTTGCATTTGTTCTTGTAGATATTTTATCTCAGCAGCCGCATCATCATCCATTTTTTGACCATCCAATTTTACACCGCCTGGCAATTGAAGACCTGAAAATTTTGAAAGATTTCTACCCCATTGCTGTTTGATTAGTGCGGTTGCATATAATTTTAGCCAACGGTCATCCCAAACAAGATTATATGTATCCGGATCAATAATTGCATAACATTCGGCAATCACTACGGAACCAGAAGGGCATTCTTGTTGTCCCCATGCTTGATCAATATAAAGTCGTTGCATATGTCTATTGAACCGAATTGGTACTTCACCAGTAAACATAAGTTCTAGTGATCGTAAGTGTTGTTGTGTTAGTGTAAAATTAACGTATGATGCGGATGTAAAATCATATAATTCATTTAACCGCAATTGATATCTTAGATCAAACATATTGACATTTGCCTGAGAATCATTATATGGAAAAATTCTTGAAATACCAATAATTTGAATTGGATTATTATTCGAATCTACTGCTGTTGATGCATCCAAGTATTGATTCGTTACGTCTGTATCGGTAATTGTTTTAACCCAATAACATTTTTGAATACCGTCATAATGATAGTCTTGCCAATATTGAAGAGCATCATCAATACGATCTTGAACTTGATCATGATCAACGTTAATTTCAAGCACAGGAGCACCTAACCTACGTAAACAATAGTTGGTGAAATCTGTTCTGCTTTGTATTGCCATTTACTAAATCTCCTTATGTGGTATTTAGTTAAACTATATTAACTCTAGGCCTTAAATGAACCAGAGCCAGTAAACTTCCACCATGTGTAGCAACCATTAGTCCCTTTACATGCGTAACCGCAAACTACTGCACATGATGAATATGCAGTCAAAGCTGAAACATACACCACACCAGGACCTCCTGAACCACCAGCAATAACTCCAAGTAAAGTTCCTGGCGGGTTAGTCGGTGCTGAATTTCCATATAAACCCCCACCACCACCGCCGCCAGTACCAGGAGTTCCTGCAGTTCCTCTACCAGAAAATAAAGGAGCTTGTGGAGCTGTTAAGGCACCTGTTCCAGGTAATAATGGACTTTTACCAGGTCCTCCGCCACCGGATCCACCAGATCCAGCTACACTTCCTGCCGCTGTAGGTGCGTTAATTTGCATTGATCCAGCACCTCCACCTCCACCAACAGTAATACTTGGAATGCCTGTTGCCGATGTTGTTATTCCTGAACCACCACTACCGGAGTTCAGTTGATTGCATTTGGGTCCTGTACATAAACCAGAACCGCCAGCGGATCCGGCGCCACCACCACCACTTCCAGCCGCAATAGTAGGGTTAGGAGACGTAGGACTCGGTCTTGGTTGTCCTCCGCTGTTTCCTTGTCCTGGAGTACCTGTTGAATGTAATCCGACTAAAGTTGATGTGTTATTATATGCGTTACCTCCTCCAGAACCGCCTGGAGTGCCTACTGCACAGGGTATCGCCAAAAGGCCACTCGATGGTGCTCCTGAACCGCCCGCACCACCACCTGTTGCAGTTACTGGTCCGAATGATGAAGGGGACCCTGAAGAACCCCTGGCCGCTTGATAAGTTGTCGCAGTAACAGGTGAAGGAAATGTTGCATATCCTGGACTTCCACCAGAACCTCCACCACCAACGCTAATAGGATATGTGGTTCCTGGTGCTACATTGGGTAACGTACCTTGCAAAACTCCGCCGGCCCCACCACCACCACCTTCATTACCTCCACCACCGGCACCGCCACCTGCAACTACGACATAATTTATTGTGTAAGGTACTGCAACTTTTACACCAGAGCCAGTATATGAAGTAGATTTTTTATTTATACAGGCAAGAGAAATCCTGCTATTATTTAAATTAGATAAATTAGCAACATTTTTTGTACTTAATCTTTTCGTTTTAATGACTGCCACAACAATGCGCCTTTGTTATGAAAGTTCACATCCAAAAACTGAAAATACAACTGATGTAGTATTTGCTTGCACAACGATAGCATCGTTTGCCCCCAATGTAATACCAGGAGTAAGAGTCATTGTATCTACAGTCGGAACTAATGAGTTATAAGCAATCCAATTATTTGCACCTAATGTTTGACCGTTAGGCACAACTCCAATTTGATATGTTGCGCCAGCCGCACCTTGATTACAAACGAGAATAGAAGAAATAATACAATTAGCACCGGTCTTTACGGTGTATAAAGTTGTATTAGCGGCACCAGGATTGGCTTGTCCTAATACTCTATATGATAATGCCATATTTTGTTCCTACAAAAACGATAGTAAAAATGGGTGCGGTACTTGAGACTCAACTCTTGTTGTTCCAACAAAAATGTTACCCGAATACGCAACATTAACAGATCCGGATGTTAAAAAATTTATATTTGATGTAACCACGTTCTCAGAAATTACTGATAAAAAATTTATATTTGATGTAATCACGTTCTCAGAAAGAACTGATAATGTATTCATTGTTATTACATTAGTCGAAGGATTAAATGTCAATGAAGTAGCCGCATACTTATTGCTAGTAACACCACCAACAACTGCTGATGGCACTACTGCAAAATTAAAATTACCAATATCAGAAACAACAGGCAGAACCTGAAGTTTTGCTTGTGTTTGCATTATTTTCCTTTATGCTTGAGCTTCAGTCCATGAATAACGAGCTAAAATACTTGCAATATTGGCTGTTGATACGTTAGTTGCAACAAGTGTTAAAACGTCAGGACCATCAGGGTAGATACCAACACCAGTATTTGAAACACCACCAGATTGAATACTTGTACCAAGTGAAAGCAATTGAGTCAAGTCGTTCTGAGTTGAACCAAATGTACCCAAGTTATTATTCAAGAAGAATCCGAAAACTGTTTCACCCCCACTTACTGTTGTATTCTGTGCGTGGAAAACATATTGAGATAGACTTGAACCACCAACGTTAAGCCATTGTGCGGTTGTATTTGAAACTGAACCATTCAATACAAGAGTCATCAAACAGGCACCGTTAGAGTACGCATCAAGTTCAAATGGTAACTGTTGCATACGATTAACAATCTCACGAACACCTAAAGCAGAAGCTGGTATACCGTTAGATGCAGAAGGTGCAACACGGAAACTCCAAAGTGCCATAGAATTTGCGGTACCACCGGCTGGATAAATTGTTAAAGGTGTTTGCATACCCTTTGAGAAAATGAACGACTTATCTGGTGTAAAACCACCATCCATAATAGCTGATGTACCCCAATGGTTAATCTCAGGTCCGTATTGTGGAGTATGTAATTCGACTGCTGTTGGTACTGCGGCTCCTTGATTATTACCTGTATAGGTCAATGAGTTGGCACCAGTCACAGTCAATACGTTAATTGTTTGAGCAATATTTGCTAATGGTGGTATAATAACTTGAGAAGAACCAGTACCTGTTGGTGCTTGATTCAATATCATATATGTGTTAGCAACAATGTTTTGAATAAATGTTTGCGGTGCAATATTGTTACCAAATACGTACATACCATTTGATAAACCATATGTGCTGTTACTTGCAGGTATAGTAACGATTGTATTACCTGCCGTTGTTGTAACATATAATGTGTTACCAGTATTACCAGTTTGATATGCGGCACCACGTTGAGCACCAGTTAACTGTAAAGCACCATTTGAAAGTGTTGTAACACCAGTATATACAAAGTATTCTGTGTTAGCATTATTTCTCAATACTGCAATACCGGTATTTGGCCAGTTTGCAACGTTAGCCATTGTAATTACAGAATCTGTAGCGGCAACGTTAGCAACTAAAGTGGTAGTTTTGGAGAATGAATTAGTCTCATAACGACCAGGCAAGTTACCTGAACGCATATAAGCAAGATAGTTAACGTTATTATTAATTACTTTATGTGCATAGATTACGTTACCGTCAGGTCCACGAACACCCCAACGTTGGAAACCAGCACCGTACCATGAGTAATCGATATAGAACATTTGGTCTTTCGTCAAGTCAATTTTATAACCTGAAGGGCCTGTACCATCTAGCCTATCAATATTAAATTGAGATGTTGGTGTTCGAACATCTTGAATTTTACTTACGATAGCGTTAGTGACGTTTTGAGTACCACGTATATTTGGAACTACTGTTAAAACAGAGTCTGTTTGAATATTGTGTACACGATATGGCATACCTTTAATAACAACAAAGTCGTTAGGTTGTAACTGCTTAGTAAAGATTGTGTTATTACCATTTAATGTATTAGAACCAACGTTAATCCAAGTATTACCTGAAATTTGATAAACCGCATTTCTTCTTACTGCATACAATGTTTGTCCATCATATTCAAAGAACATACCGTTTTGGTCATCAAAAATACCAATACGATTTGATGCACCAGACCATGTTGTTGCCGATGCTACGTAGTTACCAGATGCGGGAGAATTTGATGGTGTTGAGTTTGCTGTATATGTGAATTGATATGGATTAATAACACCTGTAACAGTAAAGTTACCATTATAAGCAGTTTCATTACAACCATTAATTTGAACACCAATTTGAGCACCGATATTATGTGGGTCTTTTGTTGTTACAGTAACTGTTGTACCAGTAGATGTAATACCATCTAAGTTAAACTGAGGCATCAATGTTGTACCAGTAGACAATTGAATACCCTTACCAGATTGATAACGGAAATACTTACGTGTCTGACGAATAAACTGTTGATTGTGTGAACCTGAGTTTGTAGAAAATCTAATACCACCGTCAAATGAGCGATGTACAAGTGTTCCTACAGGTCTTGCATATAAGTTTGCACTTGTAACAGTCATTGTACCTGAAGGTATAGAAGATGCATTACACAAATAAACAAAGTTGGTGGGGTTAATGATTGTTGATACTTGCCATGAACCGTTAGGTGCATTTGTTCCTGTTACACCAGTAACTGCAATCTCATTACCAACCATGAAACCGTGAACGTTAGCTGTTGTTACAAATACGTTTTGTCCAGATGTGGTCATACTTGCAATTGTAATTGACGAGTTTGTAAACGCATAACCTTGGAAACCAATAGTTACGTTTTGATTATAAACTGAACCTGAGGTACCAGTATAGTAATATTTGCCAGTATAACTAAATGTATTTGCGGCACCTAATGCGTTAGTATTTGTTAAGTTATTGTTTGCATCAACAATATAGTTACCATCTGCACCAGGAGTCAAAGAATCTAAAATTGTAATTGGCGTACCAACTGCAGGTGGTGTAGTACCTGTTGTATTTGCTGTGTATGTTCTTAGACCGTTAACTGCTTGAATATCAATGATATTTAAGTTACCAGTTGAAACTGTATAGTATGAGAATGGTCTCATATTGATACGTGCAAGAGATTCCCACTTAGTCGCTTGAGTTGAATACTCAAAGTCGGTATCAATCAATGATTGTGGTGTTGAAACTCTTAACTTATTAACAGGGTCTAATAAAGTTTCAGATGGTTGAAATGATTCATTATACTCATCAACTAAAATACTTAATTTATCTGTTGCAGATAATGCTGTGGTATTATAACTTAACGATAAAGTGGTAACTGTTGCATTAGGGTAAGTACCAGTTGTGTCAAGACCGATAGTATATGCAGTTGTTGTTAAATTGGGATCTGAAAAGTTAAAGATAACTTGATTTGTTGTCAAATCGGTAATCAAAACTAAACGTTCTTTGGGCACAACGTGTGGTATAATAATCGTTCTAGATGATGGTATGAACGTGTAGTACGTATCAAGGATGACTTTTCTTGCCATTATTAGTTTCTCCAGTTATTCGGATGTTTGGTAACAATCATATATTTATCTATCTTAAAAACCCATAACCACATCAAGGGGTTTAAATGGGTACGTCTTTATTGAGGTTTGTGGTGAACCTAAAACCGTTCTCACTAAAATTTGTGAATCTGCTGGTACTGAATCGGCAAACTTAAGATAACCGTTTGTTGTTGGATTACCTGAAAGATCAATTGTGTAACCTTTAGATGCTGTTAGTACATTTGCTAGCCATACTGTATCGTATTTGTAATCGAAAGCTGGTTGTAACGCACCATTAACAGTTACAGAAATCGTAAAGGGTGAATTACATGTGACGGCAGAATTATTCCATCTTAATGGAAATGTGTTTGTAAAACCATCAGCCAAATATGAAACATCATCGAAATCAAATATGCTTGTAAAATTTGTTAACTGTGTTGCAGTATAAATGTTTGCAACGTTTTGTGATTTTTTCCAAGCATTAAAAGATGAGTTGTAGATAAACAAAACACCATTGATTGATGCTTGTTGACCGTTTGTTGGGTTTATTGGAAATGCCATTGTTTATCTCTTTTTTTATATTTATTGAGCTAGGTAAACGCCACTTGATCTAAAAACATGATACCATTTTGTACCCGACGGTGATGGGGTGCAGGACACACAACCTCCAGTACCTCTTTGTACAGGACTACAATAACTCAATATTATAACTCCTGGACCACCACTGGCACCGGACAATCTGTTAAAAGTAGGACTACTGCATGACGGTGAACCTGATGGTGGTATACTACCATTTGCTCCACCGCCACCGCCTCCACCGCCTAGGTTTGTTCCACCATTCAATGCACCATAACTACATGCAGAATTTGGATTACATCTGGAATAAGCTCCACGTCCGCCACCACCAGGTCCTCCACAACCCCCAAACGTATGATAATTTATAGGTGATGCACCACCACTACCACCACCTCCACCATAAGTACCACCGTTAATAGGCCAAGTATAACCTATTCCACCAGACCCAACTCCTTTTGAAGGACCAGGAGGAAATGATTGTGAGCTTCCGGCTCCACCGGCCCCACCACCTCCACCGCCCCCATAACAACTTCTACATCCGGCTCCTCCTGCACATGCAGAAGTACCACCAGGATACCCGTTACCACTTGCACCGCCACAACTTGGACTATGAATTGTTGGAGTATTACGACCGGTTATGCCTCCGCCACCTCCACCAGTTGATGCAAATGGAGTTGAACTTCCAGCACCTGGACTACCTGGATGAGGTGTAACACTAGAGCGGGCGGTGAGAACTCCTGCACTACCACCACCTCCCACGTTCATAGCATAGGGGGTACATATTATTGCCGTTGTTGATCCTGAAACTGCACCACCACCTCCACCACCTCCACCAGTACGCATACAAGATCCACCGCCACCACCTCCACCCACAATCAAATAATTGATAACATATGGTTGTGGTTTCGGTGCTACTGCACTAGAATTACCTAATGATGAAACACTCATTGCCCCAATCGCACTCATTTAGGTCACTCCTGAACCATTAATGAACCATGTATTAGCACCAACATTTAAAAGAGAACCCACACCCCATGCGTATAAATTCGCATAACTTTTTTGTATATAACTATTAGCGAGATACATTGTCACACCTGTAGCGGCTTGAATATTCATAGCGGCATTGTTAGCCCCATAAACTAAAACAATTGTTGTACCAATTTGCCATGATACTGTACCATTGTTTGGAACTGTAATGATTTGTCCACCAGAACCAGTATTATAAATGTGTTTACCCGAATCACTTAATTGAAGTGTATAGTTTGTAGTCTGTGGATTCTGTGAAAGAATCAATGCCGAATTTGCGGCACTAAAAGCGGCATTGGAATTATTAAAAGAGGCATTTGCGGTATTTGCCGCACCACCAGCCGCAAAAACGTTTGCAACTGAAAGAGATTCTTGTGTTATTATAAGGCTATTTGCAGTATTCGCAATAGTATTTGAAGTATTTGATACTGTGTTAGCAAGATAAGAAGAAATTGCAACATTTGAAACTACCGCAGAAGAAGTAATATCAAGCCAAAAGAAATTAGAACCATTACTCGTAGTCCATTCATAGATAACATCATCAGTTTGAGAATACCACTGAGTGCCGACAACATTGATTGATGGTGCAGTATTAGAAACAATTATTTGACCAAGATAAGCCTGTTGACGAGTCCAAGTACCAATAGAAGAGTTCCAGGCATACGTGATGCCGTTAACTAATGCTGTTTGACCGTTTGATGATGCGACTGGAAATGACATGATATCTTAGTTGAGTTATCTTCTATTTATTGTGCTAAAAATGTAGTTGCTGGTGGGGTAAAGTTGCCAGTATACCTAGCAACACCGTTAGTGATTCTAAATTCGTCTATGTAACCGTTGAAATAACCGTCCGCAGAAGGAGAACCAGAATCTCTACCAATATACAAAGGAGATACTGGAGTCATTAGAGGACCACTTGCAGTTCCTGTTGAACCAACAGATGTACCATTTATAAAATAATATACAGTAGTTCCACTTCTTGTTATAGCAACATGTGTCCATGTATTTGTTGACAAAGATCCACTACCTAAAGCACTTACCGCCCATGAAGTACCTGTTGTCGAAACGTAAAGTTGTAAAGTACTACCGCTAAATTCTAATAAAATTGGGCAATAATTTGATTCTACTGACCTTTGACCCATCAATCCAACTGTTCCAGATAATGTTAAAGGATTCAACCAAAACTCTAGTGTAAAGTTTCCAGTAATAGTTTGTATGGCGGTACTCAATGGAACTGTTGCATAACTTGAAGCACTAGAGTTAAAATACATAGATCCAGTACCAAATTTGACAGTATTTGATTGAGTCAATACAGATCCTGTTGTAAGTATATCATTTTTACCAGTAGCATCTTGGATACCTGTGTTGGTTCCCAACAACAACAATGAGGTATTTGCAGTAGGGGTAGGTGGTGCAGTGGGTACTGGTATAGTTGTATTGCTGTAACCAAATAAATCAACACCATTTGTAAATTTTAAATTTGAAATATAACCTGGAAAAGGATATGAGGTGCCAACTGCACCTACGGCGAGCGTATAGTTTCCAAAATTTGCTGTTACTGTACCATTTAAAATACGGGTGCCATTTAAAAATAAACTTGTTTGATTTGTTCCAGTTCCACCCCTACACAACACAACATGATACCATGTGTTTAAATATATACCAGAAGTAGTGTTAAATAACCAGCTAACACCTTGTGACGCCAAACCAATACCTGCTGTTCCGTATATTGCAAATTGAATACTACCAGTTGCTGTTCCACACAAAATACCAGGACCTGATACAGATGTAGATGTCAAATAAAACCAAACCTCGCATGTAAAATTACCTGTACTAATATTAACTGTTGAGGGTGTAGTTAAATAATCTGTTGATCCATTAAAGTATATACTACCACCATTGTTCGCTGATGAATATACTACACCCGGTGCAAAGGGTGAGAATGGTTGTATTATTGGATAAGTACCTGAACTAGTCGGAGTTATTACAGCATTTATACTGCTATTATCTAGATGTCTATTATTTTGACATATTAACAAAGTTGTACCTGATATAGCGGTCAACGGGGAAGTAGATGGAGTAAAATTGGTTGTGGTATATACCGCAGTGCCTTTAACTATCCTAAAATTACTTAAATAAAAATATGGGTTACCTGCATAATCAAGGTTCTGTGCATATACTCCAAAGTATAATGCATTTCCAGCTGGAACAGAAGCTCCGGCTGCAACTGAATACGTCATAACTCCATTGAGAAAGAAATATAATGTACCTGTCTTTTGCATAACAGTAAAATGATTCCATTGACCAAGTTGAAAATTTGTACCTGCTACAATACCAGTGGTAGCGAGATTGGAAACTGCCGCACCGGCGTTCCATGTTTGCCAGCACATACTAGAACCGACTCCGCCATTAAATCCTATGCTCCATCCGCTACTGCTACCAAAATTAGTAGCTATAACCATACCAGAGGAACCCATTGTATTCCATGTTGAAAAGTTAGCCCAGAATTCAACAGTAAAGTCACCCGTAGTTATATCATACCCGGTGTTAGCAGGGACATTCATATATCCATATGCGCCATATCCTATGAATGTGCTCCATCCGGTTTGACTGAATGGTGAGAATGTGCCCTGTGTGGGCGTGCCAGTTCTGGTTAATGCAAAGTTATTCACACTATCATCATAGAAAGTGCTATTGTTTGAGCCATTCTTGTATTGTAATGTTAACAAAGAGGTGTTTGTGATTGCAGTTAATGGGGCAGTTGGTGGTGTAAATGCACTCGTGTAGACTGCGGTTCCAGGAACTATTCTAGCATTTGAAATGTATCCATTCATTGCATAACTGGTTAGATTTGCAAATCTTCTACCAATTACGGGAGTTGTTCCGTATGGAATGTATGTTCTTGCGGTTGATCCTACCAATACACCGTTGATGTACATATACAATGTGGTCCCATTACACACAAGAGCATAGTGCGACCATTGAAAATAAGTTGTGGTATATGTAATTCCGGCACTTGAACCAACTCCATCAGTCAATCCAGCATCACCTTTTGATATAAAAGCCTGAATAGTACCTTGAGGACCGGTACATATTATACCATCATAGGATGAACTTGTATTTGTAAAGTATGCCCATGCCTCTATAGTCCAACTACCGGAACCCAATGAGGTTGACCCTGGCACTGATATATAACTGGTAGTACCACCATCAACCAGCGCACTACCATAATTCTGTACACCGCTGGGCACTGTACCAAATGGTTGATTGGAAGCTACTTTGACTGTACCAGTTGCGGTTATTGTGTATGCATTTGTTGAATTGTCTATAAAGTTTGCAGATTGACAAGTTAACAAAGCAGTATTGGCTATTGCGGTGAGTGGTGCAGTAGGTGGTGTAAATGACGACCCAGAATATACTGCTGTTCCTTTAACGATACGCATATTAGATATGTAACCAGCAAAATAGTCTGAGGATGCACCTGATTGATGGCCTAATACCAAAGCCTTACCACCATCGGTCATGTTAATAACTTGTGCGGTGTTAGTAACTCTGGTTCCATCAAAATAAACAGAAATAGTTGTACCTGTTCGCTGACACACAACATGATGCCAAGTGTTTAAAGATACACTGGTGCTTGCCCCATAATCTGTGTCTGTAGGTGATACCCCATTACCGTTTCCTAAATTCACTATTAGTGTATTTGAAGAACTAACATATATTTCATACTGTGAATATGATGACCCATTAACCCCATCTTTATTTAAAATTTCGTTTGTTTTTGATCCCGTAATCAAATAAAACCAGCATTCAATAGTAAAATCCCCCGATGAAAGATTCAACGGTGTCGCTGAAGCAACATACATATACCCGCTACTACCATCAAAACTCACACCATAATAACCGTTACCCCAATATGGGGAGAATCTGTTTGGGTTTGCATTACCGGAGGCAGTTAATGCGTAGTTGTTTGTACTAAAGTCTTGAATATATGTGTTTGTAGTTGTTTCACCATTTAGTAACAATGTTGTATAATTAAAAAATGTGTCCGAAACATTTAAAGTAATCGTATATGTTATAGATGCTTGAGTTGCTTGTGCATATGAATCTGTTGCAATGACAGTAAAATTGTATACTGTTGTACTTGATACTGTTGTTGTTCCTGAAATGTATCCATTAGCCGCTAAAGTTAAACCTGTTGGTAAACTTGACCCTGATTGTAACGAGAATGTAAGAGTTGCAGAATCTGTTGCATTTAAATTAAAAGCTACTGAAGATGTTGCTGTGGTAAATGTGTTTGCATAAGAAGTCGAATTCCATACAGGATAACTGTTGTATACAACACCTGGTAAATAGACTGCTGTACCACCGCCAGGATTTGCAACATAAAGGGGATAAGAACCTGGGCTTAAAGAAGGTGCCGTAAATGTAATTCTGTTTGGGTCGAGTCTTGAGCTTGTAACTGTTGTGGCACCAATAACTACGTTAGCATTATTTTGAAAACCTGAACCGTAAATAACTATAGTTTCACCACCAGCAATAGCAGTATCGGGATATGGTACATAAGCACCATTGGTATATGCCCAAGAAGTTATCTTAGGTTGTGGACTACTTTGCTGAACGGCAACATCTTTAGTCGTGACAAAGCCAGCGCCATCAGCCGCTCTTATGCCTTTGAATCCACCATTAAACATTAACCCATTACCTCGTATGTAGCAACTGCTTGAAGTGTTCCGTTGTTACTTGCTGTTAGACGAATAGCATCACCTTCATTTGCATAAAAGATTCTATCAAATACGCCAAACGTTGTGTTTGCCGGCATTGAAATATTTGAAACGATGATGTAAGGTACGTTGTTTCTGTATATATCTGCTGTAACATATTGAACGTTTGTGGAATAATTTGCAACAACTAAACTGTCAACTCTAAACAATTGATTTGAATTATTTGCATTTGAAATAATAGCAGTTGCAGTTGTCGTAACGTTTTGAACTGCTGTGTTACCATTTAGATAATTAATTTGAACTAGATTAGGGGTTGTCATTATTGTGCTCCGAATAATACCGACATTGCAAGTGATTTACCTGTCGATACTCCTGTAACTGTTGTTGCGTTTGAACCAACAAATGCTGGCGTCTGTATATCTAACCAATAAGATGAAACTGTATCATTCGTGTATTCGTAAAGCACATCAGTCGTGTTGTTATACCACTGGTCACCTTGAAGAGGATTTGTGGGTGGTGTAGGACCTGAGGTGTAAGTAATCCTAATACTTTGAGGAACTCTCGCCCACGATGTTGTAGTACTACTGTATTGATACGTAGTGCCATTAAGTGTGGCTAACTGCCCGTTCGTAGGTGAGGTTGGAAATGCCATTTATTATTCTGTTACTGTTATTAAAACCCAAGATGTGTTCGCTTCATCCCAATCATAATAACTTGGAAAAACTGCATCTGTAGGCATTTCTGTTGGTGGCTGCCAAGACCATGTATTGCTTGAATAAACCCAACTGTCCATACCTGTCGGTTTGGCCAGCGCAAAAACATCATTACCGGAATCATAAATCATACCAATACCTGCATAACGATATCTTAACGCCAAACCACCATCAGGTTGTTGTGTTGTAGGATCATAGTGAATACCGTTTCTTGTATTATATGAAGTTTGAATAAATGTATTGGGTTCACCAAATAGACCAGTGTTTACCATGTCTTGTTCAACGACAATAACTCTAGTAACAACGTTGTTAGCATCTATCTGTGCAAAATGATTCATTTCAATTCCTCCTTATAGTCTATTTATTGTGTTAAAAATGTAGTTGATGGTGGGGTGAAGTTTGTAGTATATCTAGCAATACCTTTAGTAATTCTAATATCATCAAGATAACCAGTGTAATAAACACCATCTTGTGGTTGATAACCTATGTAAATCTTTTGACCAGAATTTAAATTTTGCGTAATTGATTGCGTAGTTCCTACTTGAGTTCCGTCAACAAATGCCCTGACACTACCCGAAGCTCTAGTTACTGCTACATGATGCCAAGTTCCGTCGTTGTAGCTGGTCGTTGTAAATGTTACATCCGTAAATGCACTACCATTAGTATAATCAAATAAGATACCAGGAGTGGCATTTCCCCTTATAGATACCCTCCACATGCCAGCTGTAGCATTTCCTGGAATATCTTGTGTTCCTAATACCGATATAAAAGAACCCGAACTCATACTATTGTTCATCCAAAATTCTACGGTAAAATCCCCTGTACCAAAATCACCAGTACCGTATCCGTTTACAGCAGGACTGTTAATAAAACTAGACCCATCAAAATACATTGCACCAGTACCATACTTAACTGTGTTCGACTGCGTCTTTGTAGTACCGAAGGTAATCAAGTTGTTTTTGCCAGTAGCATCTTGGATACCCGAATTAGTAGCTAATAATATTAAAGAATTAGTTGATGTACCAGTTGTAATTGTAGTTGGGATAGCAAATGAAGAATTATACAGTGAAACTCCATTAGTGATTTTTACACCGTGAGCATAAAACGCACTGGTTCCCACGTTTATTCCGGCTGTAGCAGGGATAGATGATGAACTACCCGTAGATATAGTCATATTTCCATTTACAAAGAATCTATAAGTCCCACCATTCCTACACACCACAAGGTGAACCCATTGACCGGCATTTACCACTTGACTGCTGGCAAAATCTGTAACCGATTGAAACACATAATGCAGTGTATTGTCGGTGTTCAAATACACGTTACCGCCTGATGTATTAACAACACTTCGAGAAGTGCCTGCTCCTGCAGGTAGGAAATAGAACCATCCTTCAATGGTAAAATCTCCACCAAATACCCAGGCGGTGGTCGATGCCTGGCCGACATTATCTGAACTTGATCCAAAATACATCGATCCACCGTTAGTAGCTACTGAGTAGGTTGCACTAGGCGGAAAAGGTGAGAATGCCTGTACCGATGCACCTGTTGGTGTTAAAGTGTAGTTGTTTGTCGATAAATCAACGAATCTATTACTCTGTGCTGTTAAAAATACTGTGTTAGATGATGTAGTAAAAGTAGTAGTCGGTGGAGTAAACGATGAAGAATATAGTGCAATATTAGATATCCTTAGGCTACTAGCGTACCCGATGTAATAAGCTGATACTGCTGAGGTCCATTCTCCTAATCCTATATATCCTACAGAACCGGTTCTATTAGTTAGTGTTGTAGTACCAGTTAATGTCTGTTGAACTCCATTTACATACATCGATATGGCATTTGCATTTATTGATACTGCGATGTGATACCAGGTATTCAATGACATTACGGTATTACCTGAAACTGTTTTTGCGGCACCATCATACCAGTAAAAAGAAACAACAGGACTACTGCCCATTGGTCCAAAACTCCAACTGTCGTTATTACCACCAGGAGTCATATCACCTATAACACAAGGAGTAGTGCCAACTGGTACTGCTGTCATATAAATCCAACCTTCCACAGTGAATGTTGAATTTGTAGTAGAGATTGGCGAAGAGTTAGCAGATACCCAATTGCTACCTCCAGCAAAATAGTAACTCCAACCAGCCTGACTGAATGGTGAGAATGTGCCCTGTGTGGGCGTGCCAGTTCTGGTTAATGCAAAGTTATTCACACTATCATCATAGAAAGTGTTGTTGTTTACACCATTTTTGTATTGTAATGTTAGTAGTGAGGTATTACTGATTGCTGTTAGTGGTGTTGTCGGTGGTGTAAAATTAGTAGTATAAACTGCGGAACTAACTACTCTAATATTGCTAAAATATCCATTAAAATATTGAGATGATATACCATTTGAAACATAACCAATATAGCCGGCATTTGACGGAGATGTAAAATTGTAGGCAGAAGCACCTGTAGCACTTGCAACGCTTATTCCATTTTTATATATTGTTAGTGTGCCACCATTTCTTACAAAAGCAACATGTGTCCATGTGTATAAAGGTATACCATTTCCTGATGTTACAGTTAAATTATCAGCCCATGAACCACTTGCATTTGATGTAAATCTCAAAGAATTGATATCTTGTCCTAGATTAAAATAATAACCTGAAGTTGCTCCGTTCGTTGTGCCAAACGGTGTACTACCGGAACTAGCTGGGTATGACTGTAAGTAAACCCAGGCTTCTATTGTGAAATTACCTGTACCAAATGCAAATGTTGTACTACTACTTACTGTCAAATACCCAGTTGATCCATCAAATAAACTGCTACCATAATTCTGTACACCACTAGGTAATACGCCAAATGGTTGATTGGGCACTACTTTGACTGTACCATTTGGCGTTAGTGCGAATGCATTTGTTGAGTTGTCTATGAATTGATTAGATTGACAAGTTAGCAATACTGTATTGGCTATTGCGGTGAGTGGTGCAGTAGGTGGTGTAAATGCACTGGTGTAGACTGCGGTGCCATTAACAATACGGGCATTAGAAATATAACCTGGGAAATAGTCTAATGGCCCGCCCGAATGTTGTGAACCTATCCATAATGTATTATTTATACCCGGAGTTCCCGCAAATGTTCCAGTTGCAACAGATGTTCCATTGATATATATTGTTAGTGTGGTACCTGATCTAACTGCAGCCATATGGTACCATATATTAAGAGATAGTGCAGTTGAACTTGAAATAAGACTATTTCCGTCATAATACCAAGTTGGTTTACCTGTTGCAAGACCCAATTGCCAATTACCAACACCTGATGAGCTAGAAAACCATTGATCAAATATTATAGAAAATGCGGGGAAACTCGTACTATATATCCAGGCTTCTAATGTAAAGTTGCCGGACATAAGCCATTGTGTACTAGCAGGCAATGATAGATACCCAGTACTACCATCAAAATAATTACCATAATAGCCTGCGCCCCATAATGGACTAAATCTGTTTGGATTTGCCGCACCATTTACTGTTAATGCAAAATTATTTGTGCTGGCATCAGCGATATAGGTTGTGGTGTTTGTTTCACCATTTAGTAACAATGTTGTATAATCAAAATATTGATCTCCTAAAGAGATCGTCAATGAAATACTTGCTTGAGTAGTTTCATTGTATATGTCTGTTGCGGCAACTGTAAACGTAAATGTTTGTCCTAAACCAGAAATACCCGTTGCAGTACCAGAGATCAAACCATTAGCGGACAATGTTGTACCTGTGGGTAATGTACCTGACACTAAAGAATATGTAATAGGCTGTTCAATTGCAGTAGAAGATGTTAATAATTGAACGTAAACTGTACCGGACGATGCATAACTTGTTGATGTCCAAATAGGATAAGGTTCAAATGTGACACCGGAATAGTAGATAGCGGCAGTACCATTAGGGTTAAAAATATAAAGTGCATAATTACCAGCCGTCACACTTACGTTGGCTCGTATCTCATTAGAGCTTATAAAAGTTGTGTTTGATACAATTGATGATATTGTTCCAGAACTTGTATTAGCAAGTATTACATTAGCACCATTTACAAAATTTGTACCAATAATTCTAAAATTACCAAATGTTGTAGCCGCCGCATTTGCAGTCAATGTATTATAATTGGCATCAGTATAAACAATACTATTCACTGCGGTCGAAACAGAACCGCCGGTTGGTAATATTAAATTTTGATTACTAACCGTCCTATCAGCAGTTGTTTGTATTGATAGTCTTTTAATTCCCATTATGAAAGCTCAGAACCAAAAAATGAGAAAGCTACGTTACCAGTGCTAGCCGAAACTGTTACTGTATCTGTGTTACCTAACGTTGCACCAAGAGTATAACTAATTGAATCATATCCTGGTATTGATGTGTTATAAGCAATATACTGAGCGTTTGCTAATGCAACACCAGCTTTTTGTGCAGAAATAAAGAATGTTGAAGTGTTTGGAGATAAGTTTGTTACTTGAATAGTTGAAATGACAGCTTGTGTTGCCGCAGGAACAGTATAAGCTACGGTCGATGTATTAGCTACTGGGTTTGATTGACCTAAAATTTTGTAATTGACTGCCATTGTAATCCCCTATAGACCCACTAACATTAGCGGATTTATTGTATTTTGTTGAATGTATGATTGTATATATGAACTTATATTTTGAGTTCCAATATAAACTGAATTTGCAAAAACTACATTAGTGTTTACATTACCAGTTGTAACAATATTAACGTTTGCTGTGTTTGAAACTGTAGGAGAACTTGTGTCTATCCAAAAATAACTTGTGCCATCAGTAACCCATTCATACAATACGTTAGTTGTTGTATTGTACCATTGGTCACCTTTATTATTTCCTGATGCGGGTGGTGTTGTTGCGGCGGTATAGGTTAAACTTGTACCGCTACCACTTGAGTTTGCTTTTGAAAATGCCGCATTTGCTTGAATAAAAGCCGCATTTGCTTGATTAAACGCTGATGTTGAGTACACACCCGTACCAGAATTTGCTTGAGCATAAGCGGCATAAGCGTATGTGTTGATGCTATTTGCAAACGTATAAGCCGCATTAGCAAAACCTGCCGTAATGTTTTGAGATGCATAGGCGGAATTAGCTTGTAAAAAAGCAGAATTGGAAACGACAGATGCATTAGCCGAAAAAGATGTAATGCCTGTAGAATTTGCAAAATACAGTAATCCATCAGTATAGTTAATTGCTAACTCACCCAATGCCAGTGAACCCGGTACGTTACCGGCTACACCCGATTTTTTAATTCGTATTACTGTATTTGCCATTTACTTAGAAATTTCCACCATCTTCTATTACTTGATTTGATACAATAGCCTTTTTAATGAAAGACTTGTTTAGCGATTTTTGTGTTGCTGATTGAGTGGAATTAGCAATAGCAATGTCATTTTTCAAATTGGTATTTTCATTTTGTAAATTAGCAATATCATTTTTCAAATTGGTATTTTCATTTCGTAAATTTTCAACAGTACCTTTTAATGGCTCTAAAGACGAATTAACTTCATTTAAATGCTCAACCTGATTCTTTAACTTTTGCATTTCATCACGTGACTCTATTTTAAATGCATCAAGTTTTGTTTGATTATTCGAAAGTTCTTCTTGCTTTTTATTTTTTTCTTCTTCAAGATTCGATACTAAATTTTCAAGTTCTTTTATTCTTTGATTTTCAGTTTCAACTTTATCTTCCTTTTCTTTATTTAAATCCGCAATCATAATTGAGTATTTTGTAATCTGCTCTCCTTGTTCCCGAAGAGCAGAGTCCATAAACTTTAAATTTGCCTGCAAAGTTAAATTCGAATTTTGATGCTCACTCAAAGCATTTTTTAAAATCTCAACAAAACCAGTTAAATATTTTTCATTATCCATTTCAAACTCCTAATATATTAATAATAATTTATTTATCCCACCTATAAAAGTGGGATGTTATCCCACTTTCTCACATTTAAAAATAGTTTAGAAGGTTCCACCATCAACAGCAGATGCCCAAACTGGAACACCAGAATTTGTAACTGTTAGAATTTGGTTCGTATATGCTTGATCGGAAGAACCAGCGGCTAATGTTGATTGCAATGCACCACCACCATTACCGTAGATAATACCATCTAAGGTGAATGATGATTGACCAGTACCACCGTAACCAACACCAAGTTGTCCTGATGTAATCTGAGCGGCTGTAATTGCAATTGCATTGTTTGTTACAGCAGTAATACGTCCGTAAACGTCAGTTGTAATTGATGCAATTGTATTAGCATTTGCATATTGTCCGGCAGTCAACGCAGAATTAGCAAGAGGTTGTAGGGCGCCAGTACCATTACCAATTACAATCTGTCCAGTTGTAAATGAAGACTGACCAGTACCACCTTGGCTAACTGTTAAACCGGATATTGCGGCACCAGTATATGCGGTTAAACGTCCCCATGCATCTGTTGTTATAGAAGTGATCGTATTGCTTGTTGAAAGCGCACCAGTAACTGTTGTTGAAACATTTGCAAGAGATTGTAGAGCACCTGTAGCATTTCCAATAATCTGTTGACCAATAGAGAATGATGCGGCACCCGTACCACCTTGGCTAACTGTTAACCCTGATATTGCAGTATTTGTAACTGCTACTACACGTCCATACGCATCAGTCGTGAACACACCAATTGTATTTGCATTGGCATATTGACCAGCGGCTAATGAAGAATTGGCAAGTGCTTGCACTGCACCTGTAGCGTTACCAATTACAATTTGTCCGATCGGTAATGTTTGTTGTCCAGTACCACCAGAAGATACTGCAATAGCAGTATTTGATACAACAGAACCAAATGTTCCTTGTCCGCTTGAAGATGTTTGATAAGAAATAATGTTCGCATACAATGTTGCAGAGTTAGCACTAGTAAAATCTGCGACTGGAATTGTGTTACCAGTAAGTTCTGTAGCATTAATATTATTAAACAAATACCAGTTGCTTGTTCCTGGGCTTCTGATCAAACCGGTTAACTTATTAGTACCGTTAACATAATTTCCGTATAGACCAATATCAATTACGTCACCAGTATTGTTTGCGGCTAAACCGAGTGTGCCGGCTGTTGTAGTTTCTACGTTAGAGTCAACTTGAACTGTATTTCCACGAACAATCAAGTTACCTACAATGTTAACGTTTCCAGAAACTGTACCGCCAGTGGTAACAAAATTCTGTCCAACGTTTGCCATTGCGGCAATATTTGAAAGCGGACCAAAATTACCGCCCGGAACTGCTATATCTGTTGCACCACCTTGGAATGTGACAATATTACTTAAATTACTAATTGTAATGCCGCCAAGATTTAAAGTGCCGCCAGACAAGTATAGATCTTTTACTGGGTTCGCTAGAGTACCTATTGACATGTATGCAGTAGATGGTATAATATTGCCGGTTGTTAAGTTACCGGAAATACTCAAAGCAGAACTAATTGTCTGATCACCTACTGATGTTGTATTAGAACGTAATACTGTGTTATCTGTACTGAATGTTAAAGCGTTTGCTGATGTGACTGCTGTAACACCTTGACCGCTATTAACTGTTAGCGTACCTGATCTATAGAATGTATTTGAATGTGTTCCGTCAGTAATTGTAAACTGAACAGCATTAGCAGATGCAAATGCACCGTTAGCGAATATTGCGGCAGAATTGGCAACAACAAAAGCACCATTAGCAAATGATGCGGCTGAGTTAGCGGTGACGAAAGCACCGTTAGCAAATGTTCCTGCACTTTGTGCTGTAGATAGTGCAGTACAAGCGGCTGAATATGCCGAGGCGGCGTTTGTAATACCCGTTTGAGCATCAGTTTCTGCTGTATTTGCTTGATTATATGCGGCATTAGCTCTTGCAAAAGCACCATTAGCAAATGATGCGGCTGAGTTAGCCGTTGCAAAAGCATTAGTAGTATTTGTCGCAACTGTATTTGCGAAATTATATGCGGCGTTTGCCCAATCAAATGCTGGTTGTACATTAGATATTGTTACTGATGCAGAAGAAACGGATAAAATTCTACCGTTTGCGCCATATTGAATAATAGGAATCGAAGAAGAAGAACCGACTGAACCAGCACTTAATCCTGGAACACTATTCAATGAGGCTTGTAAAATTACAGGACTAGAACCATTGAATGATATATTTGATGCTGATATATCACCACCAGAAACACCAAAATTTTGTGGGTAATAAAGTGTATTTGCCGCTTGTGCAATACCTTGAATTTGTCCAGTAATATAACCAGAAACAATAACGTTACCGAAATATGAATTACCTGCCGCATCACGTTTAACAATTGTACCAGGCACATTTGTTGCTGTTGCGTTATCAATCGTATTGGCATAATAAAAGCCACCAACGTTTAGTGTGCTAGCACCATCTGATGTACCAATAAAGAATGTATTTGATATATATGAGTAAGCTAACTCACCCGATTGCAATGAACTAGGCTTTGCTGTCGCACTAGAACGCTTAATTAGGATGCTCGAATTTGATGCTCCACTTGACATTTGTTTGTTCCTTCTATGTAATTTTTATGTTAAAATGATCCGCCGTCAACATAGCCTATTAAATTCGCATAAACATTACCAGATATAGTCATCGCAGAGTTAACCGTCAAAGTGTTATTTGTGTTACTAACCGCTATATTATTTAGATAAAGTGTGGTTCCCACATTAATAGTGTTACCGGCCTGTAGGCTATTCACTTTGTATGTGGAAGTATTATCTAAATTGAATGGTTCTATGACTGTTAGTGACATTTTTTTCTTACTTTATTGTCTATTTATTCCTTATCTACCGTCATTTCCATTTTCAATTTGAATTGTTTTTGATTGTTCAATTTGAATTCCTGCCGATTTCATAAAGATTTCTTTAGTTATTTCATTGGCCTTGACCATTTCATTTCTAAAACTTTCGACTGCCGCACCAGTACTTCTTTGCTGACCAGAATTTTCAATCAGTAACATCGGCAGCCAATTTACCGCACAATTCCATTCATCAATTTGTTTACCGGTATTAATATCGTAACCTTGTACTTTGGTAAACCAAGCACATTTAAGTCCGATACAATCTTTTTTAAGTAAAGGACAAAAAGTTCCTTTTTCTAATTGCATAATAAACTCCTTCAATCATGTTTTATAACATTGTATTACATCTATATAGTTGACAGAAAAATTGATACTACTGTTTAATTGAAACGATACACCTAGTGGGTGACTATGTGGCGCCCCACAACCAGCACTATTTGTAGACCACGGACCTGGACTTCCTGATGGTTTTGTAACGCCATTTGGCAATGGTCCTGCATTGAATGTATTCACCGCACAACCAGTTATCGCAAAGTTTTGTGGGAAACTATGGGTATGTGAAGCAATTTGAGGTGCGGTAAGTGCTGTACCGCAAATTGTGCCCGAGGTTGTGTTTGCAAAACCTTTAAAAGGTAGAGCTGGTGTATGTATTGTTGTAAATGGTGACCCACTCGTTACAGTATTTCCTGTTGAGCCACTAACTAATCTCAGCGCAATATTATTATATGTTGTGACTTGAACCCAACCAGTGGGCGCTGATGGTGCCATAAAATAAGTAGTTGCTCCCGATACAAATACAGCCATTATATAATCCTCTGACAAAGAATCAAATCTATATATTTGATTGCAAAATTAATTGTGCCCGGTGAAAATGGTACTGAGCCTGATCCAGAAAAAGATTGGGGATGTGCATGGCAACCACCACCATATGTACCGCTATCCGTTGTTGTTCCTGATTGTGGTGATACCGATACAACCTGTGCAGTTGGTCCTGACGTAAATGATCTAGTTGTATATGGTGGTCTAAAATATGCAGGCGGTGATGCGACAGAATGTGTATGCGGCGGTATTTGTGCGGCGGTCAATGTTGTAGGACCACCAAGTGCACCAGGAGAAACTGTTAATGTTGTTGCACCAAAAGGCTGTGGTGTTGGAGAAAATACTGTACTGAAGGCTTGTGCTGAAGTCACAACTGTGTTTGAAGTATTAACTAACCGTAAAGTCAAATCATTATATGTAGTTATTCTAGTCCAATTAATAGGAGCCGAGGCCTGCTGAAATTTTGAAACAGAGCCTGCTGGTATTTGACGAGTTGTAATTGATCCTGCCATTTTTTACTTCTGGTATTGTGCTATAATATTATCAAGATATTGTATTGCAAGAGTAGTTGATGCGCCTGAAAATGAACCAAGTGCCGCAGATGTTAAACCATTTGTGGTATGTGTGTGAGGAGCCGCGGTACAAGAACCAAATGATGCAGTAGAACAACCTGATCCTCTTGCAACACCAAAATATGTTTGTGGTGAAGGTAACGAATGATTATAAGGACCTTGTGCCTGAATACCACAATATGGATGAGTATGTGGTGGTAATTGTGCGGCAGTTAACGCAACACCACCAACCGTCACAGTACCTAAAACTGGCATTACATTAGCACTTACGGGTGCCGGAACGGTACCGCTTGATGTTACCGGAGTGTAAATTGTTGAAAAATTAGAAGAACCGCCGCTACCAATTACTCCAGTGCCTACAATTCTAAACGCATAATCGTTATTAGCTGTTTGTTTGACCCATCCTGTAGGCGCAGTAGCCATTGCAAATATCATATTTGCTTGATAATAATCTGTACGACCAGAAGAATCTGAAGGACCTATGCCAATAAATCCTAAGGCGCCAGTTTGATTTATTCTACTCATAATTAAACATATGTTGCATAAGATCCAAGAACTGTAATTGTTCCACCAATATTAATTATTGCAAAGGTTAAGAAATCCCATTGACTGATATTGCCGGTGTATGAACTTCCATTTAACCATTTAGGAGTATATGTTGTAGTATTAACTTGAATTGTGCTTGGGTAATATGCTGTAGCGCCTTGATTTATAACTAGAGTAACTAAAACTGATTTGTTTTGAGTTGTTGGTACATTTATAAAATTTGCAGTCCAGTTTTGCGACATACCACTGTTATAATATGTAGGACCACTATTAAAATCATAGTTGGTTGAAGAACCAGGATTACCAGTATTTGTAATATTCTCGGTTGACTGCTGAACTGACATTAAACCTGTTGCGGTAAATGTATTTGTTGTGACATTGTAAGCCGATATATTACCTGTAGCACCAGTTAATATGATATTACCTGTAACGTTTAAATTACCCGCAAATACAGCACCTGATGTATTTGCAAGAGCATTATTCGCTTTTGTATATGCCGAGTATGCATATGTATTGATACTGTTAGCAAAGCCATAAGCACTATACGCATACACGTTAACGCTGTTTGCAAATGTAAATGCGGAACTTATATTTGTGTTCTGTGCATTTCCTATGCCTTGTAGAGTAATTGTATTAGCTGATGCCAAATTAGCGTTAGCATATGCTGAGTATGCATATACGTTAACACTATTTGCAAAGTTATATGCAGAATACGCATACACATTCACACTATTTGCAAACGCAAACGCTGAAGTAATATTAGTATTCTGTGCTACATCAACACCTTGCGTAATTAATATTTGAGCATTAGCATAGCTAGAAATATTATTGGCTTGAGTAAAAGCACCATTAGCAAACGATTGAGCAGATGTGATGTTTGTATTTTGAGTTGTATCAACACCTTGCGTAATTAATATTTGTGCATTAGCATAACTTGAAATATTATTCGCTTGAGTAAATGCAGAGTTTGCTTGTGTAAATGCTAGATTCGCTTGAGTAAATGCTGAAACAATATTGGTATTTTGTGCAGTTTCAATACCAAATAAAGTTATTGTATTTGAAGATGCCAAATTGGCATTTGCATATGCACTATACGCATACACGTTAACGCTGTTTGCAAAAGAATAGGCGCTGTAAGAGTAAATGTTAATGCTATTTGCAAAAGAATATGCACTATATGCATACAAGTTAATTGTGTTAGCAAAATTGTAAGCACTATACGAATAAACGTTAACAGTATTGGCAAATGTATAGGCGGCATTAGCAAATCCAGCAGTTATATTTTGTGCCGCATAAGATGCATAGGAATACGTATTAACAGTATTGGCAAATGTATAAGCACCATTGGCAAAACCTGCTGTAATATTTTGTGCCGCATAAGATGCATAGGAATACGTATTAACCGTATTGGCAAATGTATAGGCGCTATT